>Ga0247723_1001009_pt1 | contig 17171 bp, 33 predicted proteins | sample MSEWelMarce5H_FC_FD_189079 | JGI IMG/M metagenome (GOLD analysis project Ga0247723, IMG submission 189079) | Subsurface sediment microbial communities from gas well in West Virginia, United States - MSEEL Well Study Marcellus 5H_FC | ecosystem: Environmental > Terrestrial > Deep subsurface >... | reverse complement strand
TTGCTGCTACAACTAACACAGGTGTTAACGGCACATATACCATCACAGGTACAACATCAACAACATTTACCTATGCACTTACAGCATCTAACATTACATCAGTTGCTGACACAGGTACTGTTACATTCACCAACAACTACCGCGCAATCGTCGCTGGTCGTGAAGCATTGGCTGAAGCACAGGCTGCAGACATCTCAACCGTTATCGGTCCAGAGATTGACGCACTCCGTCGTTTCCGTACAATTGGTTGGTACTACTTCGGTGGCTTTGCACGCCTTCGTGAAGCAGCGCTCTATCGCATTGAGTCTGCTGCAACAAACGGATAATTCCGCTAGTGCAACGGCAGGGGGAGGGGAAACTCTCCCTCTGTCACTTATGAAAGGTTGGATATGGCATACACATTAACAACTCCGTACCAATGGCAAACTTGGGGAACGGACTATAACGAGTTCACTCCATACTCACGCCTTGCTGGTCGTCGCTTTATCGGTGGAACTATTGATGGACCTATCGCTCCTAGTATGACAGATGTAGCACGAGGTCAAACATTGATTGTTAATGGAACTAATGTCACACTTACATTGACTCCTAGCCAAGATGATTTAGCAGCAGCAAGTTACTACTTCCTCGGTGGTCACGAGTACGAGATCAGTGACTACCAAGCCCAGGTTCTTATTAACGCTGGCTACGGCGATTATGTGACACCGATAGTATGAAGCATTGGGAAGTTCATCCAGATCCAGTAGACACCTGTTTTGGTTGCAAGGTTCTAGGACTACAAGTTAACGAAGTATCTTTACGAACTAACGGTATACCTACTGCTAAGCAGCACGATAAAGAATTACAGTCTTACTATGATGCAACACGTCAAGGTATAGAACCACGCTCAACAAAGAGCAAAGATATAGATGCAGCAGTCCAACTTTCCAACGAGGCTGGTAAGGCTTTCGATGGGATCTCAATGACCTTCAAGAACTAAGGAGATAACAATGCCAAACGTAGATGGAAAGAAGTTTCCGTACACAGCAAAAGGTAAGATGGATGCAAAGATGGAAATGAAAAAGAAGATGCTTAAGAAGGCAGCCATTAAGAAGATGGGAAAGAAGAAGTGATGAAGAATTCAGAAAACGGCAAGATGGATAATATGGGTATGGAAGAAGATCTAATGGCTTACCCAGCACCAGACAAGCAGTACCCAAACGCAGCAAAGTATTCATCATATGAATCAATCCAGACAGGTGCAATGGGCAAGGCGGCTAAGTAATGAACAAGGCTGAGAAGAAGGCTAAAGTCGCTAAGGTGATGAAAGAGTTTAAGGCTGGAACGCTGAACTCAGGATCTAAAAAGGGTCCAATTGTTAAGGGCAAGAAGCAAGCAGTTGCTATCGCATTGTCTCAGGCAAAGATGTCTAACAAGAAAATGGGCAAGAAGAAGTAATGGCTAAGTCTCCAGCGTGGCAAAGAGCAGAAGGCAAGAACCCAAAGGGTGGCCTCAACGCAAAGGGTCGTGCCTCTGCCAAAGCGCAGGGGATGAACCTCAAGCCTCCAGTCAAGAAGGCTGAGGCTGCTAAGTCTGCTAAGTCTGCAGGACGACGTAAGTCTTTCTGTGGTCGTATGTGTGGGATGAAGGCAAAGAATACTTCTAGTAAGACAGCCAAGGATCCGAACTCAAGAATAAACAAGTCACTTCGTGCTTGGGATTGTAGTTGCAAATGAAAAAGAAAACAGCATTCTGGGATAAACCAAATCCTAAAAAAAAATCAACACCTTTAACGCCAGAGCAAAAGAAACAGGCAAAGGCAAAAGCCAAAGCAGCAGGGCGACCATACCCTAATCTAGTAGATAACGCTGCAGTCAAGAGAACTAAGAAGAAGTAGGAGATATACGGTGGCACTAGGAGAATACGGCACAACGTTATTAGATGAACTTAATCGTTTGGCTAATGGTGGCACCTATAGAGCACCAGGCGCAATGGTTGGCGAAGCCCTTGCTGCAAAGCAATGGGCAACGCAACGTTCAGTAACAACTAATCTAACAGACACAGTAGGAGTTCTAAATGCGATTGCGGGTACGTCCACTACTAATCGTCTTGATTACAATGGCGTATGTAACCTCATCGCTGGCACTTTTCAATTACCTGCAGCGCAGGCTCTCAGAGCGGTGTCATCTTGAGTGCTAAATATAACTTGGTCTGTGACCAAGCAACTACATTTAATTTCCAGTTCCAAATTAAAAACGACTCAACTCCTTGGGATTTGACTGGATATACAGGAGTTATGACAGTACGCCCATTCGTTGGTGCATCTACTACAACTGTAGTAGCAAGCACAGCCAATGGCGCTATGGTCCTTACTGCATTGACTGGTCGTATTAACGTCACGCTGAGTGCAACAACTACAGGTGCTATTGCAGCAGGTCGTTACTCATATGACCTAGTACTTACATCTGGTGCAACAGTTACTAGAATTTTAGAAGGTAAATTTATTGTGACAGGAGCGGTGACAACTTGACCACAATTATCGTTATTGAAAACATCACACCACAGGTTGGTGTAGAACTCTCTCAGGATCAAGGTCCACAGGGTGGCGTAGGTGCAACAGGTCCAACTGGACCAGGTGGGCCTACTGGCCCTATCGGTGCTACAGGTCCAACAGGATCTACAGGACCAGCAGGTGTCACAGGTACGACAGGAGCAACAGGTGCTACAGGAGATACTGGACCGACTGGCCCGACGGGTGCCACTGGTCCTACTGGAACTACGGGAGCCACAGGACCCACAGGCTCGACGGGTCCAGCGGGAGCAACAGGTGCAACAGGACCTGTTGGTGCTACAGGAGTCACGGGAGTTACTGGACCTACGGGACCAGTTGGCGCAACTGGAACGACAGGAGCGACAGGTCCGACAGGACCTGCAGGAGCGACTGGCCCACAAGGGGCCACAGGCGTAACAGGAGCCACAGGTGACGTTGGACCGACAGGTGTAACGGGCGCTACAGGCCCTGCAGGGGCTACAGGACCCATTGGAGCGACAGGTCCCCAAGGTGTCACAGGAGATATTGGTCCTACAGGACCTGCTGGTGCAACAGGCCCAGTAGGTGCAACGGGACCGCAAGGAGTTACAGGCAATGTTGGACCTACTGGTGTTACTGGTGCCACTGGCCCTGCTGGTGCTACTGGTCCTGATGGAGCGACTGGACCGATAGGTGCTACTGGTCCTGCGGGTGTAACTGGTCCGACTGGTCCAGTAGGTGCAACAGGAAGTACTGGTTCTACAGGTCCAACTGGTGCATCTGGTACAAACGCTACAGCGTTGCCTGATATTTTAATGCTAGGTGGAATGTAGGATTCTCTTATGAGATTCCACGTTATCAGTCTGCCTCACACGCAAACAACTAAAGAGTACGTCAACTGCGCTTATACCGAAAAGGTAAGGCGCTTTTGTATGATGATGAAAGGGTTAGGCCATACGGTCTATCTCTATGCTAGTGAAGATAACGAAGCCCCAGTAGATGAGTTAATTACTTGTATTACTAAAGAACAACAAGCAGAGGCTTTAGATGGTAAGCATTTTACTGAAGCAGCCTTTGATAGAGAACTACCACACTGGCAGATCTTTAACGGCAATGCTATTAAAGAACTAGGCAAGCGCCTAGAGAAGAAAGATTTTATTTGTCTTATCGGTGGAGCAAGCCAAGAACCTATTGCTCAGGCTTATCCCAACCACATCAGCGTAGAGTTTGGCGTGGGTTACGGTGGAGTATTTAGCAAGTATAAGGTCTTTGAATCATATGCTTGGATGCACAGCATCTATGCAATGTTCAAAAACCCAACGTTAGTAGATGGCAACTTCTATGATGCGGTTATTCCAGGTTACTTAGAACCTGAGATGTTTCCGTTGCAAGAGAAGAAAGAAGATTACTACCTGTACGTAGGACGTATGGTAGATCGCAAAGGTATTGGAATTGCTCAGCACGTCTGTCAAGAGATGGGTCTCAAACTCATTATGGCAGGACCTGGCAAAGATCCTAAGATTGAATATGGCGAATGGGTAGGACCTGTTGGTCCTGAAGAACGAGCAAAGTTAATGGGCGGTGCTACTGCTCTATTTGCTCCAACGCTTTACATAGAACCTTTCGGTAACGTTGTTATCGAAGCACAAGCCTGTGGAACTCCAACGATTACCACAGACTGGGGAGCATTCACAGAAACTAATCCACAAGGTGTTACTGGATACCGTTGCAGAAATGCAATGGAGTTTGCAGTAGCAACAGAATGGGTTAAGAGTCTAGACCCAGTAGCAATACACAAGCGAGCAGTATCTCTGTACTCCTTAGATGCTATCGCACCACAATACGAACAATACTTTGCAAGACTTCTCACACTATGGGGAGATGGCTGGTATGAAAGGAAATAATGCCAACACTGAACGAACTGGTGGACGAGGTAAAGGCTAACCTGCAAGGTTATGCTTTACGTCAAGACCGTATTACCTATGTTGCTAACCCTGCTGGTTTAACAACCACTAGCACATCTATTACCGTTGGCTCATCTTCTAACCTAGCCAAAGGTATTATTGAAATCGATGATGAACTAATCTGGATTGATTCTTTCGACAAAACCAATAACGTAATGAACGTTATCCCAGGCTTTGGTCGTGGATACCAGGGAACTACAGCATCACCTCACTCACAGTATGCACCAGTAACTTTATCTCCTACCTTCCCACGTAACTCCATCAAGAAGGCTATCAACGATACGATCAATAGTTTCTATCCTAAGTTGTGGATTATTAACTCTTACACATTTACCTTTAACGCATCTCAGGTTACATACCCACTGCCTGATGATTGCGAAGGTGTTCTATTTATCTCTTGGCAGACAACAGGTTCTAGCCAGGAATGGCTACCAGTAAATCGCTGGCGCTTAGATGGTATGGCTAATGCTGCTACCTTCAACACAAATAATACAATCAATATCTATGAGAACGTACAACCTGGTCGTACAATTCAGGTTTGGTATACAGCCACGCCGAATACTCTTGACGCCAACACAGATGATTTTGCTGACGTTACTGGTCTACCAGATTCTTGTAAGGATGTTGTCGTCCTCGGCGCATCATACAAACTACTGTCTTATCTTGACGCTGGACGAATCAATCTCGGTAGTGCTGAAGCCGATCTAAATGATTCCAAGTTGCCATCATCTGCAGGTGCTGCAGCATCTCGTTACATCTTTGCGCTTTACCAACAGCGACTTAATGAAGAAGCACTGAAGTTGTCCGACAAGTATCCAATCCGTATTCACTACACCCGCTAGATAAGGAAAGCCAATGACTCGTAAGTATTCGTCCATCAGTGTTGAAACAACGCTGGCTTCGGGAATCTCTAACAGTGCAACCACTATGACTGTAGCCGCTGGTACTGGTTCTGCCCTTATGGGTGGAGTCACACTGGCTGCAGGCAACGTAGACCAGTTTACAGTTGCACTCGATGTTGATACACAAAATGAAGAAGTAGTATTTGTTACAGCAGTATCCACCGATACCTTCACGATTGTTCGTGGTCGCGCTGGAACATCTGCTATCTCACATACTGGCGGGGCTACCGTCAAGCACGTTCTCACTTCTGATGACCTTAACTTCTACACAGCAGGTGTAGCAACAGCAGATGCAGCAATTCCTAACGCTCTAGTAACAGCCAAGGGCGATATCATTGCAGCAAGTGCTAGTGCGGTTCCAGATAACCTTGCCATTGGAACCAACGGGCAAGTGCTCACAGCAGATTCCACAGCAACACTGGGTATGAAGTGGGCAACACCAACAGATGTTAACTTAACCTTTAATGCTAAGACTGCTAACTACACATTGATATCTAGTGATGTTAATAAATTGGTTACTATGAGCGATGCTGGAACGCTGACACTAACAGTGCCTAACGGTGTCTTTACCACAGGCCAGCAGATTAACGTACAGCGCCTTGGCGCTGGAGCAGTCCAGATTAGAAACGATGGAACAAGCGTTATAACTTCTACTGGTGCGACATCTACTGCCCCAGATCTACGTGCCCAGTACTCAGCAGCCACAATTATCTGTACATCAAGTAACAACTTCACAGTGATCGGGGACCTATCCTAATGCCAGTCTATAAAGTCTTAGCGCAGTCAGCACCTAGTGCAGCGACTGCTACTACGCTACTAACAGCAAGCAGTGCGACTATTGTGTCCACATTGCAGGCTGCAAATCGTGGTGGCACACAGGATGCTATCCGCATCGCAGTGCGCCCAGCGGGTGCAACTCTTGCTAACGAACACTACATCGCATTCGATGTACCACTTGCTGCTAACGCAGTGCTATCGCTACAAGGCGGTATCACTTTGGCTAACACCGACGTTATCACTGTGTACTCAACAAGTGGTAATACATCATTCTCAGCCTTCGGATCGGATGGTAACTAATGGCTCTTAATATCGTAGGCGGTACAGTCAGTCCGTCAACACCTTTAACTATTGATGCTAAGACTGGTACTACATATACCTTCGTCTTGCAAGATGCTAACAATGAGTTAATCACAGCAAGTAACGCATCTGCTCAGACTTACTCAATCCCAACCAATGCCTCGGTAGCGTTTCCCATCGGCTGCCAAATTAACATAATCCAAATCGGGGCAGGACAGGTGACAATAAACGCAGTCACCAGCGGCACAACAAGTGTGCTGTCAACTGGAGCAACCGCTGCTGCTCCTAAACTAAGAGCGCAATACTCAGTGGCCACACTGATTAAAGCGGGAACCGATCTATGGTATGTGACAGGTGATATAGCGTGAGTCCAATACTTGGTATTTTTGCATCACAAGGCAGAGTTGCTCCTAACTCTTATGAGTCTATTTCTACTGTGACCGTTGGCGCAGGGGGGTCAAGTCCGATTTCTTTTAGTTCAATCCCATCAACTTACAAGCATTTGCAAATCCGTTTACTTGCTCAAACAAATCGTGCAGCAAGCGTTGATTCTTTACAATTAAATTTCAATAGCGATACAGGTTCAAACTATTCTTGGCATACAGTTCAAGGTGACGGCTCTAATGCTAATGCACTTGGTTATGCTACGCAAACTTATGCTCGTATCGGAGATGGAACTATTGGTGGAGCAACTGGCTCAGGTGGTTATTTTGGTGTGGGCGTTATAGATATTTTAGATTACGCAAGCACAAATAAAAATAAAACAATTCGCGGCTTGACTGGCGTAGATGAAAATGGTGCTGGTCGCGTTGGTCTTGGTAGTGGATTATGGCAAAATAGTTCAACTGCAATTTCAAGCATTAGCATCGCTCCCCAAGCGGGAACGCTTTTTCTTCAATACTCATCATTCGCCCTTTACGGAATCAAATAAAATGCAGACAAAACCTTGGAACTTTAAGCACAACACCTGCACTGTAGATGATTGTGGCAAGAAGCATATTGCTAAAGGTATGTGCCAAATGCACTATCGTCGCGTTAGGTTGCACGGCAACCCAACAGCAAGAGCAAGAGGACACAAAGGTATGGCATCAACATACAAGATTGTGATTGCTCACGGTCATCCAAACGCAGGTGTTAAAGGTGCTATTTCAGAACACCGCCTAGTAATGTCAAACCATCTAGGTAGAGCGCTACTTACAAATGAAAATGTTCATCACATAAACGGTGATCGCAGAGATAACCGCATTGAGAACCTAGAACTATGGGTTGAGATGCAGCCAAGCGGTCAGAGAGTAGAGGATAAAGTGCAACACGCATTAGAGATACTACGAGCCTACGCTCCTGAACACTTGAAGGAAGGATAGATAAATGCCCGCAGGTTCTACTTACACGCCGATTGCGACGACAACTTTGGGAAGCGCGGGAACGATTACATTCTCGTCAATTCCTAGCACTTACACAGACTTAGTAATTGTTCTCAACGGCAACGGCTCACGCGTTGCGGGAACAGACGATACAGGGCTACGCCTTAACTCGGACTCAGGTTCTAACTACTCAGAGACATTACTGCAAGGTAACGGCACAACTGCCAGTTCATCAAGAGCATCAGGCGTAAACGTAATGTTTCAAAATACTAACTTTAGAATTGGTGGCACTACTGGAGCGCGTTCTACCATCATCTATCAATTTATGAATTACGCCAATACCACCACATATAAGACAGTTATCGCCCGTTCAAATGTATCCGATTTCAATGTAACGGCAACAGTAGGGTTGTGGCGTTCAACCGCTGCGATTAACACTATCTACCTTTACAACTACACTTCGGCTAACTTTACAGCGGGAACAACTGCAACCCTATACGGAATTGCGAGCGCATAATGCCAAATACATTTGAGTTAATCGCTTCTTCTACTGTGGGTGCTGGTGGGACTTCTGCTATTACCTTTTCGAGCATAGCCTCAACGTGGACTGACTTAGTTCTTAAGTTTTCACTTCGTACAGATGCTTCACTTGGACAAGATAACGTCAAGTTATACATCAACGGCGGAACCGCTAACCAATACTTGACCACAAAAGACGTGCGCGGTAATGGTTCAGCCGCTAGTTCTGCATCTGAAGTAATGGTAATCAACGGCAACACAGCCACATCAAACACCTTTGGCAACGGCGAAATCTATCTTCCTAACTATGCTGGCTCAACTAATAAGTCAATGTCTGCTGACTCAGTATCAGAAAATAACGCAACAACAGCCTTCACATTTCTTAATGCTCTTTTATGGTCGCAGACTTCTGCAATCACTTCAATTGCTATTGGGTCTGCTACTGGCAACCTGATGCAATACTCAACCGCCTACCTATATGGAGTAAAAAATGCCTAATCCAACACGAATCGAAATCAACTGCGAGACAGGCGTGGAGTCAATTATTGAATTGACCGATGCCGAGGTAGCAGAACTTACCTATCAGGCAGAACTAGCAGCCGAGAAGAAGGCTGAAGAAGATGCAAAGGCATCGGCTGAGGCTGAAGCCAAGGCATCTGCTCAGGCTAAGTTGGCAGCACTCGGCCTTACAGCCGAAGAGATTGCAGCGCTTTCTAAGTAATTCCTAGCAGTACCGCACCGCTTAACAGGCGGTGCTTTGTCGTACCCAAAATAATTTAAGGAGCGTAGATGCCATACGGCGATGATATTACCGAGGGTCTGGTCTATTCCCTTTCCAACCCTGCAGGATCTACAAACTATTCAGCAACTGGTGAAGCCTACGATATTGCTATCGCGGGTCTACCGTTCTTTCTGCTGAACAGTGATGATTCACCCTATCGTCGCGTAACAGCACAGTACCGTAAACAACAGATTGACCAGAGCCGTGAGCCTGGTGAGCAGACGCTTACTGGTTGGTGGCTACGTAGCCAATCTTCTTTCCACTATGGACAAGGCATCAAGTTCTTTGAACCTATCCAGGATGAGTCACTTCGCTTCCAGTACACAGAGTCTAAGGGCTTGAACGTCTGGACCAAGGGACAGGCAACACTACTCAAGTCATCTGTTGGTCAACACGTCACTACTGGTGGCATCAGAACTGATGGTCGTCCGTGGCAACTAATGCGTTCTATCCAATGGGAGAAGGACAGCAATACCTACAACGGTGTGCTTCTTGCAGATGAGTATGACGTAGACAAGATTTTTCCAGCAATTACTGTATCTATTAACAACAAAGCACTGACATCTAACGTAGCCACATTGACTACAACTGCAGCACACGGTCTATCTACTGGTATGCAGATTACTATTACTGGTGTTGATGCTACCTTCAATGGTGAGTACCGCATTACAGGTGTACCTACAACAACTACTTTTACCTATGCAAAGACAGCCAGCAACGTAGCATCTACTGCTGTATCTCCAGTAGGTACAGGCGTTGCCGATGTTATCCACTTCATTGACTACATATCTGGTACTGACTATCCAGTACACGCAATCTGCGATGATGGTGTCTACGCTTACTGGATTACCAACGTACTTAATGCTGGTACTCCAAGACTACGAGTATACAAGAAGTTACTATCTGATGATAGTTCTGTATCGCCTACGCTAATGATTACTGAAAACAGCATTACTGTAACTAACGCTGTTATGGAATACACTAAAGAGCGTATCGTAATGTGTGTCAACGATAAGGTCTATGAGATCTCATCTAGTGCAACATCCCTACCTGCTGCGGTCTATTCACACAATGACCCAGACCACATCTATACAAGCATCACATCTAGTGGTGCTGCTATCTACATCTCAGGCTACTCAGGTATCCAGTCCAACATCTACAAGTTTACCTTGTCTACTGCTGGTGCTATGCCTACCTTGACCAGTGCTATCACTGCAGCAGAACTTCCAGTAGGTGAGATCGTATTTAAGATTGCTTACTACCTTGGCAATATGGCTATTGGTACTAGCCAAGGTATGCGTATGGCAGATGCAAGTCAACTCGATGGTTCTATTACATACGGTGCTTTAATCTTTGAATCAACTCAACCAGTCTATGACTTTGGTTTCCGTGACAGATACGTCTGGGCAGCATCTGGCGTTGATGGTCAGGTCGGTGTAACTCGCGTAGATATGGGTCAACCATTAGGTAATCTTCAGTTCCCTTACGCCTATGACTTGTACAACCCAGCAGATACGTTAGGTCACTACACCACAGCCTGTGCTTTCCTTGGTGATACCAACCGCCTTGCTTACTGCAACTCTGGCAATGGTTCAGATGGTGCTATCTACATTGAGTCTGCATCTACATTGATGGCAGAAGGCTTCCTGCGTACAGGCTATGTTCGATACAACACACTAGAACTCAAGATCTACAAGTTAATGCAGGCTCGTATTGATACTACCAATGGTGGGCTTAACATTGACTCCATTGACTATGCCGATAACTACTTCCGCATTGGTACCTTTGCACAAGAGTCATCAGTTCCAGAGATTAACATTAACTATCCTCAAGCATCACAAGAATACTTAGGCTTCCAGTTCACGCTGACTCGTTCAAGCACTGACTCATCTAAGGGGCCATTGTTTACTGGCTACCAGATTAAGGCACTGCCTGCTATCCCACGTCAGCGTTTAATCCAGTACCCACTGTCTTGCTTTGACCACGAATCAGATCACTTTGGAGTAGAGGTTGGCTATGAAGGCTCAGCATATGTACGTATGAGCCAACTAGAAAACATTGAAAACATAGGTGACACCATTCGCGTTGAAGACTTTAGAACTGGTGAATCATACATTGGACTTATCGAAGAAATGAGTTTCGTAAATGCTACCCCTTCAGATAAGCGATTCAGCGGCTACGGTGGAACGCTCTTAGTAACCATTAGGACGGTCTAATGCAGGCACAAGACTACGCAACAGTTGCTGTTGCAGTTGTAACTATTATTGGCGGCTTTGCTGCAGCAGTACGCTGGTTAGTTAAGCATTACCTCAATGAACTTAAACCCAACTCTGGAAGTTCACTTAAAGATTCGGTCACAAGATTGGAGCGACAGGTTGAAGAGATTTATCGCATCCTTCTTTCTCGCAATAACTCTTAGCGGTTGCGGTTACCAAGGCTGGGTTAGATATCCCTGCCAAGAGTATGAGAATTGGGAAAAGCCTGAGTGTAATCCCCCACAATGTATCCCTACTGGTACTTGTACCAAAGACACTTTGCCTGGAGTATTTGATGAGCCAACGAAATAAGATGAGTCCAGAGGACTTACACGCACGACTGATTGTAACTATCGGAATCATACTAGCCATTGTGTTTGCTGGTTCTGTCTTTGCTTTGCTCTATGCGTTGCTATTTATCACACAACCACTAGGAGATCAGGCACCAAACGATGCTGCATTTATTGATCTTGTTAGTACCTTGTGTGTGTTTCTTACTGGTTCTCTTGCTGGCGTACTTGCAGGAAATGGATTGAAGTCTAAGCCAAAGGAAAAGAAAGATGGAGAATAATGAAACTTGTTGTAAAGAAAGCCACGCCTGCCGCTATTGCTGTCCTTCGACAAGCCACAGCGATATCACCTTCTCGGAAGAAAGCCTCAGATGGGTTGCTTCCATCAGCAGCACACATCAAACAAAGTCCTAGTTCAGACCACAACACAGGTTATGCAGTTGATCTAACCCACGATCCTAAGAATGGGATTGATTGCACTGATATCTTTGAGAAGTTAAAAGAAGATAAGCGAGTTAAGTACCTGATATTCCAGGGAAAGATCTGGTCTAAGGAAAAGGCTAAGCAGGGCAATAGAGATTACACAGGTAGCAACCCACATAACAAGCACCTACACATATCCATCAATGATGGTATGGGTAATGACACATCACCTTGGTTCTGGTGGTTAAACCAACCAAAGATTATTAATCAAGTCATCGCAAAGGTGACATCAGTGCCTGCTAAGAAAGCATATAAGACAGAAGTTTGTACCTGTTGCAAAGTGCACGGTGCAAAGTAATCCCCATAGGAGGAAACAATGGAACAATTCAAGCAACTCGGACTAACTTGGTTTCGTGCAGCAGCAGCATCTGCTGTAGCACTATTCCTTGCAGGTGAGTCAGACCCTAAGACACTATCAATGGCAGCCCTGGCTGGCTTTGCTGGTCCACTACTGAAGTGGTTAGACGCATCAGCACCAGAATTTGGTCGTGGGTCTAAGTAACCCACTAGCGCGAGGCAATAGAAAGAGGCCCCTCTTCGGAGGGGCTTCTTTTTTTATGCCTAAAATATGCCTGAGTTACTGTCCCCTGCGAGGTGTGTCTTGAGTCTATGGCAGTTAGCACACAGGGTCTGAAGGTTGGCTGGGTCATTGTTAAAGCGGTCACCGTCTATGTGGTCTACGTCTAGTTGACTGATGTGTACTGGCTTGAAGTCGCAGTGCTCGCAGTAGTCCTTCTTGTGGACTGCGTATGGGTACTGGCTCTTGATGATGTTGCGTCTGTAAACCGTGAAGCATCTGTATCTACTGGTAGCCGTAGACATTCTACCGTCTCTAAGTTTGATTTTAATAGGGCCACAGACTGAGCAAATGCCAGTGCGATCCTGCTCATTAATCTGTGAAAGTCTGTGCTTCATACCTGTCAGGTTCACAAGGGACTCGTACCAAAGCACCGCAAGAAAAGCAGGTGGCATCTAGGAAATACCAGGATAGTTCATAGTCATCAAAGGACGCTGCTACGTTGAATACTTGAGAGCCACAGATACATACGTGTACTGGTCCTAAGTCCCGCAAATCAGCGCCAGTGACCTTTGGTAACCAACGCAGCGGGTTTCTGTGCTTCATTCTTGGCAGGGTTGGTAGACGGAGAGACACGGTAACCTGTCGGTTACCTACCCCTTGCGCCCTTGAAGGGCGCTCTGTCTTTTTCTGCTCGCTCACGCTCGCAATTGTACACACACCCCTATCTAGTATGTGTCTTACGACACGCCGTGATAGGATGCCCAGTATGGAAGAACTCATAGAACGAATCGAAGAGGCTGCCTATTATTTCCCTGGCAAATTATTTGTAGAACCCAAAGAACTTCACGCCTATGGACAAGGAATGATAGCAGGTAGAGCGCAAGCGCTACGTATCTTGCGAGGTGAATCATCACAACCCTAGTAGGAATCCAAGGTCACAACTTTGTAGTCTTTGCAGCAGATAGTCAGATCACAGATGGTGACCAGCGTATCATCTCTATCGAGACTCCCAAGATAATCTCGGTAGGTAAGTATCTTCTTGGTCTTACTGGTGACTCACGACCAGGTGACATCCTTGCCTATGCGTGGAAGCCACCTGTATATCGTGGTGAAGATCCCGTTCGCTTTATGGGTAGCAAGATTCTTCCCAGTATATCGGCTGCTTTCAAGGAAGGTAACTACGAGGTAGACAACAAGGAGATGAACTTCTCGTTCCTTATCTCGTTCAACGCTCACCTGTTCTCTATCGGTGGTGACCTGTCCTTTAATACATCTGAGCGTGGGCTGTTCTCGGCAGGCTCAGGTGGAAATTATGCTCTTGGGTACTTGTATTCCTTGCCACCTAAGAATTACAATAAACTCATAACGGCAAGTGTGGTGGCAGAAGAGTCAGTCAGGATTGCATCCTTACTAGATATCAATACGCACCCACCAATACAAGTAATAGCACAGGAAAGGGTATAAATGAAAGAGATAATTGCACTTTGTTTAACAAGTTTTCTACTAGGTTTTGTTGCAGCATATGGCTTTGATACCTGGTTAACGTGGAGAGATGACCGCAAGTGGAGATAACAGATCCAAGAGAACTACTGCTCACTGCCCTACGTGCAGGGGACGCAAAGCGTTCACGTTCTACACAGGTACAGATAGGACCATCAGAGTTAGGTGGTTGCCGTCGCAAGGTTTGGTATAGATTGAATGACCAACCAGAGACCAATGAGAACGAGATGAAACTCGCTGCCATTATGGGTACTGCTATCCACGCAGAGATCGAGAAGGCATTAGCAGACAACCCAGATGTGATGATTGAAACATTGGTTGAATACAATGGGATGAAGGCACACATTGACTGCTACGTACCAGGTACTGGTGATGTCATTGACTGGAAAACAAGTAAGGTCAAGAACCTTTCGTACTTCCCATCGACACAGCAACGCTGGCAGGTGCAGACTTACGGCTATCTATTGGCTAAGAACGGCTACGATGTGAAGCGCGTCTCGCTCGTCGCTATTGCACGTGATGGTGATGAGCGAGATGTCAAAGTACATACAGAAGATTATGATGAAACAGTAGCACTACAAGCATTGAACTGGTTAGAGGCCATCAAGGTTGCAGACAATGCACCTGACCCAGAACGTGATGCCTCTTATTGCAAACACTATTGCAAGTTCTATGACGCATCGGGTGAGATGGGATGCGTTGGTATAAAAAAAGAACTTACACCAGCGACTGATCTGGTGATTGAAGATGCAGATGTTGACAAGAATGCATTGCTGTACCTACAGTTAGCATCACAAATCAAGGTACTAGAAACACAACAAGACTCTTTGAAGACTTCTTTTGAAGGACTGCTGGGTGTAACGCCTAGTGGAATAGAAGTCAGTTGGACAACTGTCAGAGGACGTGAAAGTATTGACAGTGAAGAGGTAGAGAAACTACTTGGGTATGTACCTAAGAAGTTTGGTAATGAATCACAACGTCTATCAATTAAACAAACTGGAGGAAAGTAAATGGCTGCAAATGAAAACACAAAGTTCCAGATTAACTATAAGTTAAGCGACGGAACACTCATCAATCTTTATGCAACAGATGTGAAGGATCTTGAGACAGGTCTAACAGACCTATCGATGGTCTCTGCACTAATCAAATCAACATCTGCTGAATTAGCAGGCGGTCCGTCAATTGAAACTGCCGTAAGTAATATCCAGGCACAGTTCAATACGACACCAGTTGCAGCACCAAGTCCAGTAGTTACTGAAGGACAGACACCTACCTGTAAGCACGGCAATATGACATACCGTACTGGTACATCAGCACGTGGACCTTGGAGAGCGTGGATGTGCTCTGCACCAAAGGGTGCAGCAGATAAGTGCGACCCTATCTTCTTGCGATAATCAGATGCGGGAGCCTCGTGAGTACGAGAACCCGCTATGTGCAGAGATAGGTGGTGACTTCTGGTTTCCTGATAAAGAAAAGGATTCGATAAGTCAATCTGAAAGTCAGTATGCGAAGTCAATCTGTAAACGTTGTACTCATAGAACTGAATGCGCTGAGTGGGGAATCCACAAGGAGCAGTACGGTATATGGGGTGGGCTTGCACCACGTGAACGTCTTGTAGTAAGAAGACATCGCAGAATAAATCTTGGAGGGGATGAAGAAGTTGCTTAATCTAAAGAGGGCGATGGGCGGTAGCCACATCAAGGCTATGCCGTTGCCTGATGTATGGACTGGTCTTGCTAGTGAGTCCATCAAGTTTAGACGTGGGCAAGTATGTATGGTTGCTGCTGCACCTAATGCTGGTAAGAGTATGTTTGCTCTTGTCTATGCTATTAGGGCTAAGGTGCCTACACTTTTCTTCTCGGCAGATACTGATACCGCAACAGTCTTGATGCGATCTGCAGCACAGATCTCAGGACATACACAGTTAACCGTTGAGTCTAATATGGAATACAAAGAAGATTTCTACGGTGAACACCTATCAAAGATGTCACACATACAATGGGTATTCGATTCAAGTCCGTCATTAGATGACATTGAATTGGAGATTAAAGCCTACGTTGAACTGTATGGAATAGCACCTGAGTTAATTATCATTGATAACTTAATGAATGTTGCAGCCGAAACAGACAATGAATGGGCAGGGCTACGTGCAATTATGATGGAGTTGCACGATATGGCACGCAAGACTCAGGCTTGCGTCTTAGTACTCCATCACGTCAGCGAGCAGAGTGAGTATGGCTCACCGAGTATGCCACCTCCGCGTCGTGCTATTCACGGAAAGGTCAGCCAGTTACCTGCGCTGATACTCACGTTGGGTTACGACCCATTTGAAGGGATGTTGCGTGTGGCTGCGGTGAAGAATCGCTTTGGTCCACACACAGCAGATGCCTCTAAGTGGGCTACACTATTTGTTAACTTTGCAGCGTGCCAGATAGGAGATCAAGATGCACAAGGTAGGGCCTACTTACGTGGTTGATATTCAGGAGCGCACGAATGCATAAAGAAATAAACATACGAGGATGCTGGGTCAGTGTTGGAATTGCTCAGCAGATAGCGTTAAGCATTGTGATTAGTAAGTACTTTATTGGTTTAGATATAGGTCCATTCTACCTAGTAATGGAGTTCTAATGGCTAATCCCAATGGACGTAAGGGTTCTCAGTTTGAGACAGATGTAATGAAGTGGCTTCGCAGTGTCGGAGTTATGGCAGAACGTTTGACTAAGGCTGGGGCAAAAGATGAAGGAGATATGGTTGCGATCATCGCAGGAAAAACCTACATCCTTGAACTCAAGAACAGGGCAACCCTTTCCTTGCCCGAGTTCTGGAGAGAAGCAGAAGTTGAGGCGCTTAACTACGCTAAGGCTCGTGGTATCGGGGAAGTGCCACTGCATTACGTTGTAGTTAAGCGTCGCAACTCTGGAATAGATAAAGCCTGGGTCATCCAAGACCTAGCACAATGGATAAAGGAGAAACAATAATGCCAGTACCAGAAGGTGACATCACAACA
>Ga0247723_1001008_pt1 | contig 17172 bp, 24 predicted proteins | sample MSEWelMarce5H_FC_FD_189079 | JGI IMG/M metagenome (GOLD analysis project Ga0247723, IMG submission 189079) | Subsurface sediment microbial communities from gas well in West Virginia, United States - MSEEL Well Study Marcellus 5H_FC | ecosystem: Environmental > Terrestrial > Deep subsurface >... | reverse complement strand
AGCCATCGAGATAATGCAGGAGTACGACAAATGCAAGTAAATAACTGGATTCCAATGACTGAAGATGATTGGGACTGGGTAAACGGTAAGACCCCACAACCAGTTAAATCGTAGAAACTTTAGGGAGTCTTCGGATTCCCTAAATAATTTCTATGATGAAAGCAAAACTATCACCTAACTTAATCTCATTCGTGACTGTCCGCAGAGGAGAATGGATACTAAAAGTTTCTGTCTATAAAAATAGACAGATTATGGTCATTGCACATCATTGTTATGAGTTAGAGAAATTGATTATTCGTTATTTTAATGATCAAAATTCAGCTGCAGATTTTATTGAACTACTTGTTATAGAGGATTAATATGGAAAAAGTTAAAGTATTTAAATTGATTAATGGTGAAGAAATTATTGCTGAAGTCTTCAATAATTTTGCAGATCACTTCGAATTAAAAACACCTGCACAAATTGTCATGCAACAGACAAAAGAAGGTGTTGGTGTAGCAATGGCACCATACATGCCGTATGCAACAGGAAATATCGAATTACAGAAACACGCTATTGCAAGTTCTGGCACTCCTGACGTAAAGATGGAGAATGAATACAGCCGATTATTTGGATCTGGTATCCAGATCGCTTCAGCTGGCTCTGTTCCTACCTTCTAGGACAGCCTATAAAACCCCTCGAAACCCTCTCTCGTAGAGGGTTTTTGCCATTCTAAACCCTTGTATCTACAGGGGTTGTAATCCCCTCAGACTCGTAGGGTTATTTGCAAATAGTTGTTGTCTTTAATTCCGATTTAGGGCATAATAGTTATATTATGATGAGAAAAGGAAATAAATTGATGTTAAAAAATGCTCGATTGGCTACTGTTGGTGATGTGATTCGCTCTTATGATTTCAAACCGATGGTTGGTCGTGAAGACTGTTTCGTTGAAGGTGAAGTTGTCGATGCCAAAAACACTGAACATGGTTTCGATGCGTTTAAGATTCTTGTGTCAAAAGAAATTTTTGGTGGTGAGAAAGTTACTGACCACTTAGTTGGAAAGTTTGTTTACGTACCACATGAAGTTAGTTTCATGGAATACGATGGTCGCATTATCAACTTGTCGAAGTAATTGAGAGGAAAATATATTATGGAAAAGAAACAGATCGTTGCAACAATTTACAATAAACCTGTGATGACAAAAGCTGAGGCACGTGCTGAAGGTGAGAAAGCGATGCAACTCTTTTTGAAGAAGGGTGGAGTCGTGCAGGTGGATGAGAAGAAACGTAAAGCACCTAAGACTAAAATGTCTGGCAAGTCTTCACGTGGCTTTATGGGTGGCACTGGTGGATTCGCCACTGGTTATCCTCGCAGGACTTTTGTTTAATTGACAGGATCTATATTATGAAACTACATATCATCACGCAGTACATGGAGAACTATGGTGCTCATGATTGGGATGGCGAAGGTGAGTGTCCTCAGTATTGGAAGATGAAGGGCGGAGAAGATTACTTCATTCTTAACGTGGATGAAACTGAAGTTGACTCTGCTGTTGCTCAGGTTCGTGGTGATATCGAGTGGAATGATATTGGCAGTCGCCAGTATATTATCGGTTATGGTCTTGTTGCCGATAACTTCATGACTGAGTTTGAGATTAGTCAGCTGGAGTACGATGGCAAGATTGCTTATCCTGCAAAGGTATTGGAGTTTGTATGATTCTCGCCAGAGAAACTACTAAGTGGGATTCTGAACTTCAACCTAACCATACATATCTAATGTCAGATGGTATGACTAAGATTTATGGTTACTTCAAGTTCCACAACCCAAAAGAGTTTACAAAGTTTAAGAATTTTATTCGATTCGATAAACGATACAGAACATTTAAGATTATTCAAAAAGGATTGAAAGACGTATGAACATTAATGCCTTCCTAAACGATCTCGCTGCAAACCCATCACGTAACTACAAGATTGAGCAGTTGGAGAAACATGTCAACAACGAGACTCTCCGTGAGGTTGTTCGTTTGGCACTATGTCCATTCACTCAGTTCTATCAGCGTAAGATTCCAAAGTATACTTGCGATGGTACTAATGCGAACATTGAATCAATCCTCCCTGCTCTGTATGACTTGTCGTCACGTGAGGTGACTGGCAACGCAGCAATTGAGTATCTGCGTATGCTTCTCTCATCTTTGAATGAAGACGATGCAAAAGTCTTGGAGAGAATCATTGACAAGAGTCTTGATTGTGGTGTTCAAGTATCGACTGCCAATGCAGTTTGGTCTGGTCTGATTCGAGAGTATCCTGTGATGCTTTGCTCACAGTTCGAACAGAAACTTGTGGACAAGATTAAGTTCCCAGCCTATGCTCAAATGAAGATGGATGGTATGCGATTCAATGCCATTGTTCGTGATGGTAAGGTTGAGTATCGTAGTCGCAATGGCAAAGAGATTCAGTTGTTGGGTAATCTTGATGAACAATTCATCGCAATGGCAGGAGAAGTCGATTGTGTGTTCGATGGAGAGTTGCTTGTCATGCTTCCAGGTGATCATCAATTCGCAGATCGTCAGACAGGAAATGGTATTCTGAACAAAGCAAACAAGGGTACAATCTCTGCTGAAGAAGCTGCAATGGTTCATGCGTCTGTTTGGGATCTTATTCCTTATGCTTACTTTACAGATGGTCATTGTCCAGTTTCATATTCAAAACGATTCTCTAGTCTAGAACAATTGATTCAGAAACAGAGTACTGACAACAAACGAGTTTGGTTGGTGTCCAGTCAGATTGTGCAAACGATTGAAGAAGCACAAGAGATGTTCCAAGAGTATTTGTCTTTGGGTTATGAAGGTATCATTCTCAAAGATGGTTCAGGTGTTTGGGAAGACAAACGTGCAAAGCACCAGATTAAATTTAAAGGTGAGTTGGAATGCGATCTTAAGATTGTTGCAGTTGAAGAGGGGTCTGGTAAGTATGCAGGAATGCTCGGTGCAATGATTTGCGAATCTTCGGATGGAGTTGTAAAGGTATCTGTTGGCTCTGGCTTGAATGACGAGCATCGAATCAATCTCTGGCATATCAAGCAAGAAATACTTGACAAAATCGTAGCTGTGAAGTATAATACTAGAATCAAAAACAAACAAGGTGAAGAGAGTCTATTTCTTCCAATCTTTGTAGAACTTCGTGATGATAAAGATGTTGCAGATTCTTCTAAGGACATTAAATGATACTTGAACTTTCCACTTCAAAGAAACGATTATTCAATCCAAAAAGTAAAAAGGATATCTCAGCCTACAAAAACTTTTTGCTGACTAATGGTTGGGGTGAGGGTGGTTGTCCGTTCTTTTTGGTCTTTCCATACTCAACTGTTCCTCACATGATTCAAGATAAAATTATACACAATGTATTAGGAGTAAAGAATGACAAAAGTCGCTATTAATTCTTGCTGGGGTGGCTTTGGTATCTCAGATGAAGCATTCGAGAAATTACTCGAGCGTAAGGGTATTGCTTTTGATAAAGTAGAGAATGAATCTAAACTTATGGGTGCGACTTATTACCAAGCAGGACATGCTGGTGATGATGACTATTACATTAGTAATTATGATTACTATGAGAATCGTTCAGATCCAGATCTGATTGCAGTGATTGAAGAGATGGGACAGGCATCATGGGGTTGGGCAGCAGAAATTACCATCATTGAGATTCCAGATGATGTCAAATGGCACATTCATGAGTATGATGGAATGGAACATGTCGCAGAAGACCACAGGACTTGGAGTTAATTATGGATGAACTAGAAGAGCAGTTTGCCAAGAAAATGGCAGAGAAGTATCCTCGATACTTTGGTGAGGGAAAACGATATGGTGGATTCGCCATCGGTGCTGGATGGTATTTTATCATCGAAACTCTGATTGCAGAGGTTGATCATTATACTAAATGGCGACGCAACATGCGTGCCAATGACTTGCGTAAACAACGTGCCAAAGATAAAGGTATGGAAGCACTGATTCAATTCATGGTTGGTAAGAAAGGACGAGAGCCATCTGACTGGGATATTGAACGAGCAGAAGAAGCCATGCAGAATGATATTGATATTACTCCAAAGGTTGAGTGGATTCACATTGAGCAAATCAAAGAGAAGTTTGGTGGACTTCGTTTCTATTATCAAGGTGGTAATGATGAGATCTCTGGTATGGTAAGAATGGCAGAACTGTGGGCTGGTCGTTCTTGTGAGACATGTGGTAACAAAGGTGAACGTCGCAGTGGTGGATGGATTCGAAATCTATGCGACTTCCATGAAAACTTATATCAATCAAGGAAGAATAATGAGTAAATTTGTATTGGTTGAAACGATATCTCAATACCGTATGCGTTATGTGATTGAGGTTCCTGACAATCATAATGATGGTGAGTGTCCATGTACTGCCGTTCAGTGGGCAGAAGATACGGTAACCATGGAAGAAATGAAAGAGTTTTCTCAGAAGTGGATCGGTGAAACTATTCTTAGCTCACGTGAGATTTCTAAGAAAGAAATTATCCCATTGTGTGATGAGGATAATGTATATCTAAAGAGTTGGACTGATAAACAGAAGATGAATTTGGTCACACCAGTTGGTTATAAATCAGAGGATTAATAATGTTTGTATTTGACGTAGAAACTTTGGGTGTTGAATCGACTGCTGTAGTTTTATCTGCAGCAATGGTTCACTTTGACCCAGAGAAACGACCAACATATCAAGACTTGCTGGACAATGCATGTTTTGTAAAGTTTGATGTTAAAGAACAATTGTCAGTTGGTCGTTCATCTTCTAAATCTACTTTGGAGTGGTGGAAGTCACAACACGAATATGTTCGCAAAGTTTCGTTAGATCCATCACGTGAAGACATGACTGTGGAAAATGGAATGCAAAAGTTCTATGATTACATGGCTAAGTTTACAAATGCAAAACAACAAACAATGTGGGCACGTGGTTCATTAGACCAGATGGCAATTGATTCCTTGGCAGTTAAATTTGGCTTGGAAGAAATTACAGGGTATAATATGTGGAGAGATGTCAGAACTGCAGTCGATATTCTCTACGGAACTACAAACGGATATGTTGAAGTTGTGCATCCACTCTTTGAACGACACAACGTAATTAAACATCATCCTGTTCACGACTGTGCACTTGACGCAATGCAACTAATGTATGGAAAGACTTAATGGAATTTTACACATCAGCCCACGTATGGGGTGACAAGATCCTCGTTCGAGGTTACGATAAAGGCAGGCAATATCAGCGTAAGGTAGATTTCTATCCTACGCTGTATGTCACTTCTAACAAGTCTTCTGATTGGAAGACATTGGAAGGTACTTTCGTAGATGAAATTAAACCTGGAAGTATCAAAGAAACAAAAGACTTTGTTAAACGATACGAGGATGTCGAAGGGTTTCCTGTTTACGGTAATACCAATTACGCATATCAATATATCAGCGACACCTACGAAGACGATGTCAATTGGGATATGGAACAAGTCAAAGTATTCACCATTGACATTGAGACTGAAACTGAGAATGGATTCCCTGATATCAAAACTGCCAATGAGCAGATTCTACTAATCACAATCAAAGATCTCCAGACAAAGAGTATCATCACCTTTGGTTCAAAAGAGTTTCATACAGATCGTAAAGATGTTAAGTATGTTCGTTGCAATGACGAACTTCATTTGCTTAAAGAGTTTATGATTTTCTGGCAACAGAATTATCCAGACTGTATCACTGGTTGGAATACTGACTTCTTCGATATGCCGTATTTGATTCGTAGGATCTCTCGTGAGTTGGGTGATACATTCGCCAACAAGATTAGTCCATGGGGTAATGTTCTTGAACGCAAGACATTCATCAAAGGTAATGAAGAGATTCACTATGACATCATGGGTATCAATCAGCTTGACTACCTAGAACTCTACAAGAAATACACATACACAAAACAGGAATCATATCGTCTGGATTACATCGCACAAGAAGAACTCGGCGACAAGAAGAAAGAGAATCCTGGAGTTGACTTCAAAGACTTCTACACAAACTACTGGCAACAGTTCGTTGAGTATAACATTCATGACGTAGAGTTGGTTGATCAGTTAGAAGATAAGATGCGTCTGCTTGAACTGCATCTGACCATGGCATACAATGCCAAGATTAATCCTGAAGATGTTTACTCACAGGTTCGTATGTGGGATACTATCATCTACAATCACCTGCGTAAGAAAGGTATTGTGATTCCAGCGAAGTCTTTCTCTGGTAAAGATGCTCAGTTCGAAGGTGCTTTCGTTAAGGATCCAATCATCGGACTTCACAAGTGGATGGCATCCTTTGACTTGAACTCTCTGTATCCTCACTTGATTATGCAGTATAACATCAGTCCTGAAACTCTCACAAGCGAGAAGATTTCTGTCACTGTTGACAAGCTACTCAATCAAGAGATTGATACTTCATATGCAAAGCGTAGAGATTTGGCATTGACTGCCAATGGCTGGACGTATCGTAAAGACGTCAAAGGTTTTATGCCTGAGTTGATGGAACAGATGTATGCGAATCGTTCCAAGTTTAAGAAGCAGATGTTGAAGGTTGAACAAGAGTATCAAAACGACAAGACCAAAAAGCACCTGTTGAAAGATATCTCTCGTCTCAATAACCTGCAGATGGCGATGAAGATTGCTTTGAACTCTGCTTACGGTGCGATGGGTAATCAGTACTTCCGTTACTTTGATATTCGTATGGCTGAAGGTATTACGACTTCTGGTCAGTTGTCAATTCGTTGGATGGCGAACAAGCTGAATGCATTCCTCAACAAAACTCTCAAGACAGAGGGTAAAGACTTCGTTGTTGCGATTGACACTGACTCAATCTATCTTACGTTGGAAGATCTCGTTGAGAAAGTCTGTGCTGGAAAGTCCACTGAAGATAAAATCAAATTCATGGACAAGATATGTGAAGATGTTTTTCAGCCATTTATTGACTCAGGTTATCAAGAACTAGCCGAGTACATGAATGCATATTCTCAGAAGATGGTAATGAAGCGAGAAGTTCTGGCTGACAAAGGTATCTGGACTGCCAAGAAACGCTATGTTCTAAACGTGCATAACTCTGAGGGTGTTCAGTTCGCAAAACCTAAAGTCAAGGTGATGGGTCTTGAGATGGTCAAGTCATCTACACCTGCAGTGATTCGTGACAAACTAAAAGAGTCCATTGATGTGATTCTACTTGGCGATCAAAAATTGCTACATAAGTATGTCATGGACTTTAAGAAAGAGTTCGAGAATCTACCTGTCGCAGAGATTGCATTCCCTCGTGGTGTTAATGGTATCAAACAGTATGCTGGTTCGCCAGTGTATGCCAAAGGAACACCGATTCATGTTCGTGGTGCTTTGTTGTTCAATCATCACTGCAAACGATTTGGTATTGAGAAACGATATCAACCTATTCGTGATGGTGACAAGATTAAATTCGTTTATGTCAAGACTCCAAATCCACTTCAAGAAGATGTCATTGCATTCCCTCAAGTTCTTCCAAAAGAGTTTGGATTGGACTCATACATAGATTATGACAAACAGTTTGAGAAAGTATTCTTGGATGCCCTACAGATTGTTATTGAACCACTAGGTTGGAAGACTCAAGAAGAAAGTTCACTGGAGGATTTCTTTGGCTAACATAAGAGTTATCAAACGAGGTATCAATGTATCAAAGATCCTCAAACAATTGCATCAGAATCCAAGTGATTGGGGTGCACAAAAAGAGATTGAAGGAGTCCACGATCTCGTAAACGAGTATGGATTTCCTGCAGTACAAGCGGGTGTTCTACAACTAAAGATGGGTGCTGTAAAAGACCTAAATCAATATGTAGGTGACAGTGAACTATCAGTTGAAACACCAGCTTACAAACGACACACAGAAATTGTAGGATTCTTGAAACGCAACTTTAAGAAATTCGACAGATGTGGCTTTCTTTCTTTGCCAGTTGGTGGTGAAGTTGGACAGCATATTGATATTGGAAACTACTATCAAACAAGAGACAGATATCACCTTGCAATACAAGGAACATATGACTATACAGTAGGAGGAGAAACTGTAAGAGTTGAGGTTGGAGATTTGATTTGGTTTAACAATAAGTTGTCACACGGAACAAAGAATGTTGGAGATGTAGTAAGAATTACATTTGTGTTCGATGTTCCACATAGCAAGAACAATCCATAATTGTCTTGCAATAACAGATACTGTATAATACTAATATTACGTAAAGGATAAACGCTATGAGCATTCTAGATAAAATCAAAAAAAATAGTACGATTAAAGAGTCTGCTATTCTCTCTGAATCAAAGTTCTTCAAAAAGAAAGACATGATTCCCACTTCAGTTCCTATCATTAACGTGGCTTTATCTGGTCGCTTGGATGGTGGTTTGACTCCAGGTATTACAATGTGGGCTGGTCCAAGTAAACACTTCAAGACAGCATTCTCATTGTTAATGGCTAAGTCTTATTTGGACAAGTATGAAGATGCAGCCTTGTTGTTCTATGATTCAGAGTTCGGCACTCCACAGTCTTACTTCGATACATTCGGTATTGATACTAGCCGAGTTGTTCATACTCCACTCACTGACGTTGAACAGTTGAAGTTTGATATCATGCAACAACTACAAAACGTAGATCGTGGTGACCATTTGATTATCGTCATTGACTCAATCGGTAATCTGGCTTCTAAGAAAGAAGTTGAAGATGCATTGGAAGGTAAGTCTGCAGCAGATATGACTCGTGCAAAGCAGATGAAGTCATTGTTCCGTATGGTCACTCCACACTTGAACCTCAAAGACATTCCAATGGTAGTTGTGAATCATACCTACATGGAAATTGGTATGTTCCCTAAAGCAATCGTTGGTGGTGGTACTGGTGCTATGTACTCAGCTGATAACGTATACATCCTTGGTCGCCAGCAAGAAAAAGAAGGCACTGAGATTGTTGGTTACAATTTTATTATCAACGTAGAGAAAAGTCGTTATGTCAAAGAAAAATCTAAGATACCTGTTAGCGTATCTTTTGATGGTGGTCTTAGTAAGTGGTCTGGTCTACTTGACCTTGCTCTTGAGTCCAAGCATGTGGTCAAGCCAAGCAACGGATGGTATTCCAAATGTGACCCTGAGACTGGCGAGGTAGAAGATAAGAAGTATCGTCTAAAAGAAACAGACTCAAAAGATTTCTGGTTGTCAATTCTTACAAGCAAATCATTCTATGATTTTGTAAAGAGCAAGTATTCAATTGGTCAAGGTGGTCAAATGATGCAAGAAGATGAACTTGACAAAGCATTAGAGGAATTAGAATTCGATGAGTAATCCACGATACGTTGTGGTGGAGTCCAAACAAGATGGACTCCAAGCAATAAAGTTGACAGAAGGTGCTTTTGAAGGTATAATCTATACTTACGGTAAAGTTGAATTCGATGAAGATGAAGCCAATGATAAGATTCATCTTCGTTTCGAATATGACATCCTTGATTATAATGATAAAGGTTTAACTGATAAAGCACCATTCGAACAATACATTGGAGATATTCTACAAGAGTTAATCCATGAGGGTATTGAACGAAATAATTTGACATACACAGGCGGAGTTGATGAGAATAGAACAAAAGATTCTGAGCAATCTGATTCATGATGAGCAGTACTGCCGTAAGGTAATCCCATTTATCAAACGAGAATATTTCTCGGATAAAAAAGAAGCAATCCTAGCAACTGAACTTGTAGACTTCTTCAGCAAGTACAACAAACCAGCAACAAAAGAAATCCTTGCGATTGAAGTTTCGAATCGTAAGGATCTCACAGATAAAGAACTAACTGAACTAACTGATTACATTAACACAATGTCTCATGAACCAGTCAATGAAGACTGGATGCTTGAGAACACTGAGAAGTTTTGTAAGGATCGTGCCGTTTACAATGCCATCTTGGGTTCGATTAAAATCATTGATGGTAATGATAAGGTAAATTCTAAAGATGCGATCCCTTCTATTCTATCTGACGCACTGGCTGTTTCTTTCGATAATCACATTGGTCATGACTACATCGATGACCATAATGCGAGGTATGATTTTTATCACAGGGTTGAAGAGAAGATTCCTTTCGACCTTGACATGTTCAACAAAATCACCAAAGGTGGACTCTCAAAGAAAACTCTAAACATTGCACTTGCTGGCACTGGTGTTGGTAAGTCATTATTCATGTGTCACATGGCTGCAGGAGTTTTGACACAGGGTAAAAATGCCTTATACATAACTATGGAAATGGCAGAAGAACGAATCGCTGAACGTGTTGATGCGAATCTATTAAACCTGACCATGGACGAGTTGAAGGTTATTGATAGAGATATTTACGAAACTAGAATTGATAAGATCGCCAAAAAGAGTACAGGTAAGTTTATCATCAAAGAGTATCCAACTGCAGGTGCTCATGCTGGTCACTTCCGTGCTTTGTTGGAAGAATTGAAATTAAAGAAAGAGTTTAAACCTGACATTATCTTCATTGACTATCTAAACATTTGTGCGAGTCAGCGAATGAAACAGGGTGGAAGTATTAACTCTTATACATATATCAAGAGCATTGCTGAAGAGTTGCGTGGTCTGGCAGTTGAATATAATGTTCCAATTGTATCTGCCACTCAAACTACTCGTGGTGGTTTCACAAACAGCGATCCAGGACTTGAAGATACATCTGAATCTTTTGGTCTGCCTGCAACTGCTGACTTTATGTTTGCTTTGGTCAGCAACGAAGAACTTGAAGGGTTGAATCAGATTATCGTTAAACAATTGAAGAATCGTTATAACGACCCAAGTTTCTACAAGAGATTCGTGATTGGTATTGATAGAGCAAAGATGAAACTCTATGACGTGGAAGCGTCTGCTCAAGTTGGATTGTCTGACTCTGGACAAGATAAAGATGATGGTCCAGTGTTTGACAAATCTGCTTTTGGCAAACGCATACATAGTACAGAGAGTTTTAATGGATTCAAGTTTTAGGAGAGAAAAATGGTTAAGGTAATCGTAGCTGATAAAAAATATGATTGTTCACATTTGCTTGGGCAATTTGTGGATGAGTCACATTATGATTTTCTGATTGAAGAAGATTGTGATGTATACATGCCAGCGAATTGCGATTTAGCGACACAAGCTGATTGTGACCAAGATTGTTCATCATGCGAGACAGGTGCAGACGAACAGAGGATTGTTCTAAAGTTCCGCAAGAACTACTTCACTAAAGAGCAACAAGACCAAGCGTACATTGGTCTGCGTGAAGCTGCAACTGAGACACAGAATCGTGGACTTGCAGCTGGACCACGTGCAGAGAAATTAGGTAATCGTGAATGGGTTACTGAATATGAGTATGATGTTTTGGACTACTTTATTAATCCAGGTGCAAACCTATTTGGTGCAGATCCAATTGAAGAGATTCGTGCAGCACATAAGAATAAAAAGCCATCGCCATCTAATCGTAATAACGTCTGGGGTATCTCTGCAGTTAAGAAAGACAATTTCGTATTCGAAGAATGGGTTGAAGCCACTAAGAATCTTTCAGAAGCAGAAATGATTGCTGAAGCGAATCGTGTGATTAAGAAATATGTATGTGCCACAACCTATGCCAATGGTGTTATGTCTGGTATTGCTGGCTGGTACGATCGTTATCCACGTATCCCATTCGGTCGTGCAACTTCATACACTGCTCGTGAACCAGAGAAGTTCGCTATGGCATATCCATTCTTACAAACTTTGGCTAAAGGTTTCAAAGAATTGTTGCCATGGAGATACAATAATCAAATGGAAGCTGCAAAGAAACTTGATCCAAGATTCTTAGTTCCAGAAACTCCATTCACTACAATTACTGTGAATAAGACTTTCCGTACTGCTGCACACTACGATGCTGGTGACTTGACTTCTGGTCTATCCAATCTTCTTGTGTTATCAAACAATGGTAATTACACTGGTGGATATTTGATTGCACCTGAGTATCGTGTCGCAGTGAATGTCCGTCCAGGAGATTTGCTATTGATTAATAACCACGAAGTTATGCACGGTAATACTCCAATTGTTCTTGGTGACGAAGAAGCAGAGCGTATCAGTCTTGTTTGCTACTTCCGTGAGAAGATGCTTGAGTTGGGTTCCAAAGAATACGAAGACACTCGTTATGATTTTGTAGAGCATCGTAAAAACGATAAAGAGCATCCTGAGCAACGTCCACTTTGGAATGGTGTTTCTGCAGGTATGTGGGAATCTAAAGAGTGGTATGACTTCTGTGAGAAGAAACTTGGTCGTGATGAACTACTAAAGTATCATCCAGAAGCTGCAGCACAACAATCACTTGAGGAGTTCTTTGGATAATGTGTAGCGTAATTGGTGCGATTATTAAAGAACCTCGAGCAGAGGATTTGCTAATGCTACAACGTGTGTTCCTTGAGTCTAAGATTCGAGGGATGCACGCTACAGGAATCTCATATGTTAAGAATAGAGAAATTGTTACTGACAAGCGTCCAGTACCTGCTGATCAATTTCCTTTTAATTTTGCAGAATACATTAATGAAGATGGGAATCTATACCTCGTGGGTCACTGTCGTTATAGCACTTCTGATCTTGAGTATAATCAGCCAATCGCTAATGATAATCTTTCCGTAGTCCACAATGGTGTTATCACTCAAGAGTTACCAGAGAGATGGAAAGAGTTGTATGGTTATGATTGCGAAACCAAAAACGATACAGAACTAATCCTACACACTGCAGAAGATTGCATCTCACCACTATTGCGTTGGAAAGATTCCAGTCTTGCAGTTTGTGAGTTGCATGTTGATAAAGTTCTAAGAGTATATCGTAATGGTAAGCGTCCATTATATTTGACAAATATCTCAAATGGTTGTATAATTACTTCTACCTCGGATGTTCCGTTGCGTGCAGAAGTTCCAGGAAAACCTATTAATATATTAATGAATCATTACATTACATTTGATGAACATCTTGCAATGACTATTGAAAAAGAAAACATTGAGGATGCCGTGGATTACCAATATGAACTTTGTTAATTCTACAAAAGTAGAAGACATTATTAAAAACTCACCAGCTGGTAAGAACACCAAGTTCTTATCGGCTGCACATTCATTGTGGTATCGCTTTCATAACTATGACAAAGCACCTCCATTGGCATATGAGGTTAATGGTGAAGTCGTTTGTTTAATCTTTGCCACTCACAATAGAGATGGTTACGCTAATTTGTATGAGATCGTAACACTTGAAGGTAAAGAAGGAAATGGCTACGCATCGAAGTGCTGGGATGCTTGGATTAAGTATGCAGTTGAAGAACGTAAGTCACAACGTCTTAAGATCTCTTGCACTCCATCCAGTGTTACATGGCACTACAAGAATGGTCTTATTTGGTGGGCAGTAGATCCAACAGGTTCACTTCGTTCAGACCAACCATTATTCCCGACTCGTGCAGAACAGATAGCATATCGTGACTTTGCTATTGTCAATCCACTACAAGCACTTCCACCTTACAAAGCCAGAGAACAATTCCGTGCTGAAGGTTTGGATAGTTATGAGTGGGGAGAAAAGAAGAAAGCGAAAACTCAAACAGCAATTGATGCAGTCGGTAAAGCATGGTTGCGTGATGCATTAATGGAACAACCCTCACTTGAAGAATTTTTAGTATAATGGATTATCGCTTAGAACAAAATCGTAGGGAAGCGTTCATTCGTTGGTATGCATGGTCATTAAAGTATGATGACTGCGATCCAGCAGTATGGGCAACGAACTATCTCAATAAACGATACGAACATAATGATGAGCAGAAACTTTGGTTGTGCTGGTTATATGGTAACACATATCAACTCCCAACTGCATGGGTATTGATGAACGAGTTTCCAGACTTTGAACTTGCCACAGTGGACAGAACCACTCAATGGAATACAACCAACTACAAACGACTACGTTATCAAACTGACACAAAATGGAACAAGGGACATCTTCCAACCATGTTCGCATCGTATCAACAATTCATTGGTGGAAGAACACAACGAGAGAAATTGGAAAGTTACTATGGAGACACTGAGGAAGCAAACTTTGATAACTTGTGGCAAAGCGTTAAGTCTGGCTTGCATAAGTTTGGTCGTTACAGTACTTGGTTTTATCTTCAGCATCTTAAGCATACCGCTAATATTCGGATCAATCCTACTTCTCTCATGTTGGACGATTATGATGGCTCTCGCTCTCATCGTAATGGATTACTTTATGCCCTCGGACAAGAAGACAGTGTGGATAGAAAACTCACTGCATCGGAGTATGGAGATCTTGAGTCACAAGCCAAAGAGATTCTTGCAGAGACGAAGGCGAGATTTCCAGAACTCGCATCGAGTATAGATTACTTTACAATGGAAACCTGTCTGTGTTCTTTCAAGAAAATCTTTAGAGAGAATCATGGAAGGTATCTTGGATACTATCTTGACAGACAAGCAGAAGAAATAACTAAAGCTGAGTCCGATGGATGGTATGGTATTGACTGGAATGTTTTATGGCAAGCCAGAGAAGAAACAATTGATTTACGTTTAGACCACAAACGTGGTATTGACAAAGAAAGATTTTCAAGTTTTGTAAGAACAGGTCGTCTAGAAAATCTAGAGTGGCTGTTCGATGATGAAGAACCTATATTAACTGGACTGGAGATGTTCGCATGAGTATGATTACTACTTCTATTTCTGCACCTATTGATTCACTGACTGTTGGAACTATTACAACTAGCAGTGCAAATTATGGGACAATAACTATATCACCAACTCCTGTAGAAGATTTGATGGAACGACATGAGTTAAATCTTCTAACTGTTGAGCATAAAGTTACAGAGTTTGAGTTGATGAAACTTAAAGATACTGTTCCAACCTATGCAGACGAGATTAAAGAGAACTTGTCTCGCAATCTTGCAAGAGAGATAATTAAGAAAACATCCTTCACTAAGAAGAAAGATGTCGATGCAGATGTTCATCACTTCATTGGTCGTGTATGGGTATTTACAGAAGATGAACTAAAGAAATTACTCGAGGAAGCAAAGCGTGTTTAATGATAAACTTGGTGTCTCAGATACCATTACTATTCAGAAAGTGACTAAACCTATGAAGACTAGAAAATTGATTGCCGTAGGTGGTCAACCTGGAACTGGTAAAACTACTCTATTCCGTAAGTTTATGGAAGACAAGAAGTGGATCGAATGCGAACCAGCTAAGTTGGTATCGGCTATGTATAATGAAGAGATGGATCTCTACATTCTAGGCAAGTATCAAGAGGGTGAAACCTTTGCTGGAACAGATCGTCTATCCATGGCAGTCCAACCAGAACTTCAGAAGTGGATTCAAACTAACAATTCCAACATCCTTTTCGAGGGTGACAGAGTCTTCAATCAGTCTTTCCTAGAGTTCGCTATGGGTCTTCCTCATACCGACCTACAGATTGTCTATTTGAAAGCACCTAAAGAGATCCTAGAACAGCGTTATGTGGATCGTGGTTCAGACCAGTCTGAGCAATTCCTAAGAGGGCGAGAGACTAAATATAGTAATCTGTTATCTAATTTCGAGTTGATGTCCTATATTACTGAGTTTGCAAATACTAACTTAGAGGAGCAATCGAAAGTCCTTGCATTTCTGGATAAACATCTGGGGTAAACTTGCAAGACTTTCTAGGTATGTATGAAATTCCTAGAAGAAGCAAATTTCGACTGGATGGAGATGCTCAATTTCTACGAGCGTCCATTTAGGGCTAAACTCATCCCTTCAAAAGTTTGGAAAGACTTAGATCATTATAAAAATGATTCAAAGGGTCTTTCTAATTACTTTAAGAAGTGGAGAACCAGAATCAACTTCAAGAAAACTCCATCTAAAGCTAAGTTTTACGAAACATACATAGCTGTCGGTGGAGAATATTCCCCAGACGATCGTCAGATCGATCTTCATATCTACACATTAAACTACGATAATTTTAAATTTACTGAGGCATCTTGGAATAGGTTTAAGTTTAAACTAATCCAAGTCCAAATGCACGAACTCGTTCACTTCATGCAGTACGATCGCAGATCAGACGAGTGGAGCAACTACGTGGTTCCATACAAGCGTGCAGGTAAAATAAAAATAGACAAAGAGAGAAAGTATCTCTCTGAGTTTGATGAAATTCAAGCGTATGCACATTGTGTTTATCTAGACTTTAAAGTTAGAAGACCAAACATAGATTTACAGACACTACTAACTCGTGCCAAAACCCACAGAGATTCATCCACTCTACACTACTTCCTAAAAACTTTCAATTACGACTACAAGAACAATGTAGCTATTCCTAAGATTATGCAACAGATCGTTAAATGGGATCGTAAATACGAAAGAACTATCAGGGCATCCAGAAGACCTAAATAATAAATCGTAACTCCTAGTTGGTTTATTATGGCTACTGCCAATACCGTATTATCAGACATAAATGAGATTTATACTGGCTATGTTTTGGCTGGTAATAAATGGTTTGATACATCAGCAAAGAATCAATACAATGCTCGTGTAAAACAAGCACAGCCTGACGAGGTAGCAGACGCTGAAGGTAAGGCAATTGCCATGGCTGCAGAGTTTAAAAAGTGGGCAAAGGCTAACGGATATAGCAGTACAATTAAACAAGTCTGGTGGACTGCAAGACCTGGATCTATGTCTTCAGCTGTCGGTCGAGAAGTAGACCAAAAGAAAAACCCAACTGACATTTTAGTTAAGTTCACTAGTGGTCCAGCCGATGGGTTTCTTGGTCTGTCTGCCAAAGCCACGCAAGGTAAAGGTGACATTGGATTTAAGAATCCAGGTGTTGGAACTATTGATAGAAGTCTAACATTAAACCTTGCTGACTTATATAAAAAGAAACTAGACGAGACGATAAAGAGATACAGATTACCAGTTGGAGCAACAGAGAGAAAACTATACATTCGATCTAATCCAAAGGTAAAAGTAACAACAGAAGAACTCGGTGTAGATCTTTTAGCAGAGATGAGAGATCTCCTGTTGATAAGATTAGTAAAGATGAAGCAACCTGAGTTGCTGAAATATCTTTTGTCTGATTGGATGGACGCAGAAGTTTTATATCCTCCATATATTAAAGTAACAGGACAGGGTAATAA
>Ga0247723_1001007_pt1 | contig 17181 bp, 22 predicted proteins | sample MSEWelMarce5H_FC_FD_189079 | JGI IMG/M metagenome (GOLD analysis project Ga0247723, IMG submission 189079) | Subsurface sediment microbial communities from gas well in West Virginia, United States - MSEEL Well Study Marcellus 5H_FC | ecosystem: Environmental > Terrestrial > Deep subsurface >... | reverse complement strand
CGTCATCAATTAACTTTAGGCGATCAATTTGGTCGTAAGATGACTGAAGATCAAGCTAATAAATGGGCTGAAGCTGAAAAAGCTAGGGCTAAAGAAGCATATCAAATTGGTGAAGCTCAAAGAAGTTTTGAATTTGGTTGGCAAAAAGCTTTTGCTACTTATGCAGATAACGCTTCTAATGCGGCTAAATTAGGTGAGCAAGCATTCGTATCTGTAACACAAAATCTTGAAACTGCATTAGATAATTTTGTTCAAACAGGCAAGCTTAAATTTGGCGATTTAGCAAAAAGCATTATTAGTGATTTACTTAAAATACAATTAAAAGCTCAAGCTACATCTATATTTCAATCATCAGGTATAGGTAGTTTTTTTAGTAGCATATTTGGCGGTGGTGGTGGTGGTGGCGGAAAAGCTTTTACAGGCGGAATTAAATTAAAAGGATTTGCTGATGGTGGTAATCCGCCAGTTGGAATGCCAAGTTTAGTTGGCGAAAGTGGCCCTGAATTATTTGTTCCTAAAACCGCAGGCACTATTATTCCTAACAATCAATTAAGCTCTATGGGCGGTGGCCCTCAAGTAGTGTATAATGGGCCTTATATTGCAAGCATGAGTGCTATTGATACGCAATCAGCAACACAATTTTTATCAAGAAATAAACAAGCGGTATTTGCGGCTAATCAATCCGCTACAAGATCATTGCCACAATCGAGATAATAACTATGTCATTAAATACAATATTACAAGTTTCTGAATCGATTGCAATTAATGATCAAAAGCTTGTTGGTCAAGTTTTAAGTCGCAATCAGCGCATCTCCACTTCCGAACTTCTTACTGTTCAACCTTTTGAATTTACAATGAATCCTATGAAGTATTTGCTTTATAGTCAAAATAGAGATTTGTTATCATCTTTGCGCGTAGCAGACAAAGCTACAGAACAATATCTTAATTTTACAAATATTGGGTGGCTTAATTATGTTGCTTATCAAGGCGACATGACATTAGGCGAAATTGCGGCTTGTCAATGGCAAACTTCAAGCGCTAATAAAACACTTGTATTAGGTAGTTTACCTAGCATATCCGCAACTGATTATATTGTAAAAATTGGTGATTTTTGTCAAGTAGGTCGATATGCTTATATTGCAACGGCAAATGTTCAAAGAGGTGGCGGCTCAACTGTTAATATTCCTGTTCACAGAAATTTAATTGATGCTCTTGTAAGTCCAATTGACGCAGTTATTGGTCAATATGGAACTACCATATCTTTAGGTGGCAATATTTATACAGGCGTTACATTCCCTATTATTTTAAGGGAATACCCTACTTATACTTTAGTGCCTATGACTAATGATTCATTTATTTCTTGGAATGGCCCTTTTGTAGCAATTGAAGATGTTCTATGAATGTAATAACTCCCGTAACTAATACTAACAATATAAGAATGGCAGATTTTGTTCGCGTTACTACGCGAGCTACTGTTACTGCTGGCAATCTTATTATTGGTCAAACTTATACAGTTAGAACTACTGTTACAGGCGGAATTAATCCTACTGATTGGACTTCTTGGGGTGCGGCTAATAATAATTATGGCACAGTATTTGTAGCAACAGGTGTTGGATCAGGCACAGGCACAGTATATGAAAGTGTTGTTTATAGATTTGCTACAACACCAAGTGCATTAACTATAGCCGCAGTTGATAGCGAACCTTTTGATGCATTAGGTGGATTGGTTAAAATTAATGATGTTCAAAGAGATATTAAATCGACTGCTAATGAAACAAGTATGACTATTGTTGGCATTGATACTGCTTTATTAGGATGGACATTAGGCCATGAAATAAAAGGTTCTTATATTGAAATGTGGCATGGTTTTTTTGATACTAATGGCGCATTAATAACTACAGGTGGCACAGGCGGTTTATATAAATTTTTTACAGGCTATATAAATTCTTTTGCAATATCCGAACAATGGATGGAAGAAATAAGAATGTATGTTGGTGTAATTAGTATAGCCGCTTCAAGCATACAAATTATTTTACAAAATAGAACGGCTGGAAGATACACAAATGATAATGCTTGGATGTATTGGAATCCTACTGATACTTCTATGGAAAGAGTTGGTTTTATAGAAACTATAAATTATTCTTTTGGCAAGGATGTATGATAAGACAAGCTACAAAATACGACAAAATACAATTACAAAATATGATGCGAATGTTTAGGGATGAAAGCCCAATAGAACAATATAAAGACATTGATAATCCTGATTATTTTAATTCCATTATAGATAGTATTATTGCAGGGCGTGGCGTAATTTTTATAGAAGATAATATAGGATTTATTATGGGCATTATTAGCCCTGTCGTATGGTGCGATAAAACTTTAGCATTGTATGAATTGGCTTGGTATGTAAAGCCTGAATATAGACATAAAACAGTAGGATATAAATTATTAAAAGCTTATATAAACAAAGCTCAAGAATTAAAAGATCAAGGCAGAATTAAATTATTTACGATGACTAAAATGACAACAAGCCCTGATATTAATTACGCAAGATTTGGATTTACTAAAATAGAAGAAAATTGGATGCAATGATTCGTTTTATATTAATTTTTTTAATTTGGTTTTTATATTGCTCTGAAGCATTAGCGGCAGGTTCTATTATTGCCGCCGCTATTGGCTTATCAGGCTTTACTGCAACTGTAGTTGGCTTTGCAATTAATATGATTGCATCAACTATTGTATCTAGTCTTTTTGCTCCCAAACCCCCAAGCGCAGGTAATTTTGAACAAGCTAATCAACCCAATCCTGGCAGTCGCCAACAACTTCCGCCTGCTGGCGATAACAAATTACCAGTTGTTTATGGCAAAGCTTATGTGGGTGGCATTGTTACCGATATGTCTATTACGGCAGACAATCAAGACATATATTGGGTTATATCTTTATCTGAAGTAACAAACACAGAAACAGGTGGATCGCCTGATACGATTACTTTTGGAAATATATATTGGGGTGGTAAGAAAGTTAATTTTAATGCTAATGGATATTCTGTCGATTCATTAGAAGATGAATCAACTGCTGAAGTTCAAAATATAGCTGGCTATATGGATATATATTTATATCGTAATGGCTCAAGTAATCCAACTAATAGTGGATTTAGTGCAATAACTATTATGCAATCAGCAGGATTAATTTATACATGGGATAGCACTAAATTAATGAGCAATTGCGCTTTTGCTATTATTCATCTTAAATATAATGCTGATCGTGCTTTAACCTCATTGCAATCCACAAGGTTTGAATTAACAAATGCAAGAAAATCGCCAGGTGATTGCTTTTTAGATTATTTTACTTCTACTCGTTATGGCGCGGCTATTCCTACATCTTTAATTGATACAACTTCTTTAACCGCATTAAATACTTATTCAGACGCACCTTTTACTTATACGCCATATCCAGGCGGTTCTGCAACGCAACCAAGATTTGAATTTAATGGCGTAATAGATACTAATCAAAAAATTATGCAAAACATTCAAGCAATGTCAGATTGTTGCGATTGCTTGGTTAAATATAATGAAATTACAGGGACTTGGGGTGTTATTACTCAATCGCCAACATATACAGTAGCAATGGCTTTAAGTGATAGTAATATTATTTCGCCTATACAAATAACACCAATAGATTTAGCCAATTCATTTAATGTAATAGAAGTTAAATTTCCTGATGTATCAGAAAAAGATACATTTAATTCAGCTACTTTTGATCTTCAAACTATTGCGCCTACATTGCTATTTCCAAACGAGCCTGTTAATAAACAATCAGTTAATTTATATTTAACAAATAATAATGTAACGGCTCAATATCTTGCAAACAGAATGCTTGAAGCGGCTAGAGAAGATTTGCAAGTTGTTTTAGAAATTACATATATTGGCATTCAATTAGAAGCTGGCGATATTGTAACAGTTACCAATACTAATTATGGTTGGAATGCTAAATTATATAGAGTGTCAAAAGTTGTAGAAAAAATAGCAGACACAGGTGCAATTACGGCTGAATTAACTTTAATGGAATACAATCCTGAAGTTTATGACGACATAAATATAACGCAATTTACACCTGCGTCAAATACTGGTATTAGCTCACCAATTACTTTCGGCACAATTCCTGTTCCTGTTATATCAGCTAATTATCCATCAGTTGATAATCCTTATTTTGATGTAACTATTACAAGCTCAAGTGCAGGCATAACACAATATGCTGAAATTTGGTATTCAGCTTATCAATATCCAACTACTGCTCAACTTATATTTGCAGGCACTACGGCTATACAGTCTAATGGCAATCCTTATGGCATTAATACTACTATGCCAACTGTTCAACTTTATGGCATTTCAGCGGGCAATTGGTATTTCTTTAGTCGCATGGTTAATCAAATTGCAACAAGTGATTTTTCATTAGCTTCAACAGTTTTTCAATGGCGACCAATGACATTCCAATATACAGAAAAATATATATCTGTAGCTTATGCAGACAATATTACTGGCACAAGTAATTTTAGTTTTAGTCCTACAAATAGAACTTATTTTGGTCTTTATAATACCGCATCATCTAGCCCATCTTCTACGGCTTCAGACTATAAATGGTATTTAGCTGATCCTACTTTTGGCACTAATATTTACCTTGCTTATGCAAATAGGCAAAGTCGTAAATTTAGTTTTGATACAGACTTTGCAGGCTACGCTGGAACAACTGGAACTTTTACTCCCACTACTGCATTAAAATTTAATCCTAGAATATGGTCAGCTCTTGATCCTTTAGGTTTAACTCCAAATATTATTGATTTAGATCAAGCAACTGGACAAGTTATTGGCACAGGCACTACGACAATTGGAACAGGCCAAATTAAAGTTCAAAATACAAACACAGGGCAAGTAGTAGCTTCATTAGATACATTTTTAGATTTTGGTGGCCCTTCTACCAAAACAGGAAGTGCGGCTACTTTAACCATTGATATTTATGGTCGAGTTGTAGGATTTACTGCGCCTGATGACTTTTTTATTACGATTGATAATTTTGATGCTACTTCAGCGCAAACTGTATTTAGCGTAACTCGCGATGCTGATTATATTGTAGGTCAATGTTTAGTATTTCAAAATGGATGTTTGTTATCAGAATCAGAATACACAGACGCATCAGCAAGTGTAACATTAAGCGTAGGCGCTACTTTAAATGATGTTGTATCAGTTATATCTATGCGAGCTAAATCTAGTGGAGTATTTTATAATAATACTTTTTTAACTGTGGATAGTGTATCAGGTGCAGATGTAATTTGGGATAGTGCAACTATGCCTTATCAAGCTATTGTAGTTGGCAGTATTATGACTTTTGCTAATACAGGCACTCCAACTCAATATACTGTATCTAGCGTTAATTATTCAACGCGCACTATTACCTTTACAACGACTGTAACAAGTGTTGTATTTGGCGATAGCATTTATAATTATCGTGCGGCTACTCAATCTTATCCTGCATTTTCAAGATTTGAAGATGATTTAACTTCAGCTTCTAGTTATACGCCTACGACATGGGAATTTCATTCAGGATATGAATTGCCATTTATAAATGGAACTATTTTAAATGAGCAAGATTTTGATATATCAGGAAATACATTAGGCAATTTTCCATCAACAACAACTGGTAAATTAGTCAATATCCAATTTAGTAGTAATAACTTAACAACGCCTACAGGAACGCCTGTAAATGTATTAGCTTTTAGCGTAGCAGGGCAAAGTAATTATTCATTTAATTTTGGTGCAAACGCTTTTAATCTATATGCTAATGGTGTATTATTAGAAGATTCTGTTGATTATACTACTTCTTCAGGTGTATGGAGTTTAACAACACCATATACAACGACATCAGTCGTATTTGTTCAACAAACATTCGCATCAGCAGGTGCGGCATAAGGGGAAATAAATGACACAAGCCTTTAATTTATCACAATTAGCCAATAAGGTTAATTCTTCAGGTTTGCTTGATGTAGCCACAGGTGTTACAGGCACTCAAGCCGTTGCTAATGGTGGCACAGGGCAATCAACATATACTGACGGACAGTTGCTTATAGGTAATACGACAGGAAATACTTTAACTAAAGCTACATTAACTGCTGGCACAGGTATTACAGTTACCAATGGATCAGGTGCAATTACAATTGCGGCGTCATCTAGTGGAGGACAATTGCAAAGTCAATTATTTACAAGTCCTGGCACTTGGACTAAACCCGCGTCAGCTACTCAAGTAAGAGTAACAGTCATTGGCGGCGGTGGTGGTGGTTATACATCAGGCGGTGGACCAGGTGGTGCTGCGCTAGCAGCTAATGTTCCTGTAAGCGGTCCTGTAACAGTAACTGTAGGCGCAGGCGGTAACGCAATACCTGGTGGGCAACCTGGTAACACTTCATCTTTTGGACCATTAGTAAGTGCTACAGGTGGAGCTGGCTCTAGTGGCAATTCAAGAGGAACTGGCACAATATCCGCAGGATCTACTATAAAAATTACTGCTCCTGGCCCTGCCCAGACTGGCCTATACAGTCCGATGGGCGTGCAGGGCCCCAGGCAATTTACTGGCCCATTTGCATCTAATCATCCAGGAATAGCTTTTAGTGCTACAAGTGGTAGTGATGCGGGCGGTGGTGGACCAGGTTCGCCTCCAGGTCAAGTTGGTGGTGTAGGCGGCGCAGTTCTTGTAGAATTTGTAGGATAATATTTTTAATTAAGGAAAATTAAAATGGCAAAAAATGCTTTAATATCACCAACAGAATCACCTGTTCAATATATATCAGGATGGACAACAGATATACCGCCTGAGCCAATTTTTACACAGATTGCTGATTCTTGTAGAGTAGCGCAAGTAGAAGATCAAACTTTTGAAGTGTCTTTACCTTTATTTTGGAAAGAATGTGCAAATGATGTAGTAGCGGACAAATGGTATTACAATACAAGTGATAATGAAATTTACGAAAAACCTGCATCGCCACCATATCCTGATTAATTAAAAAAATAATATATGACAATACAACAATTTAAAGACAACAAATATATACATCTTAAAAATTTTCTTAATATAACAAATTGTGCTGAATTAACTGAAGAATTAAAAAAATTAGCAGATCAAAAGCTAACGAGTAAAGATGATCAATGCCCTAAATCAGATTCAATTCATGGCGCAGTAATTTTCGATAAGTTATTAGAAGATTTAACTCCTCATTTTGAACAAGCAGTAGGGCTTAAATTATTTCCTACTTATTCTTATGCAAGACTATATCACACTCAAGGTGAAGAATTAAAAAACCATAGAGATAGATCCGCCTGTGAAATATCAGTATCCATTACATTAGGTTTTGAAGGAGATGTATGGCCTATTTATATGGCAGATGAAGCAACAGAAAAAGATGGTGTTTTAAGAATAGGGGAAGAAGATTCTCGTGATTATATAAAAAATATTTCTGAAATAAAAATGTCAGTTGGTGATGCCGTTATATATCGAGGTTGTGAGAAATTTCATTTTAGAGAACCTTATAAAGAGGGTAAGTGGCAAGCGCAAGTATTCTTACATTATGTAGATCAAAATGGCCCTTATGCTGAATGGAAATATGATAAGCGTGAAGCATTAGGTATAGAAAAAATAGAAGTTGAGCGAGGTTTTGACGATTGTTATATAGTGCGCGATGCTGTAAGCAAAGAATTTTGTGATAAACTTATTCAAGAATATTCTAAAACCGAAGTAAAAAAAGAACTTCCATATATTGGAGGTGGTCATGAGCGTATTGATTTAGATATTAGAAATGTTCAAAGATTGCAACTTCCTTTATATGCAGGAATAGGTGCAACACTTACCGCTATAGGATTAAATGTTAATAATAGCAAGTGGAAATATCATATTACTCATTCTAATCAATCTGAATTTTTAATGTATGATGTAAAAGGTAAGTATGAAACTCATGTAGATACTTTTCATAAATTATCAAATGAAACAAGAAAACTAACTATATTAGTATTTTTAAATGATGACTTTGAAGGCGGTAAATTTTATATTGCTAATGGACATGAAAGATTATATCCCGAACAAAAGAAAGGCACTGTGTTAATATTCCCATCTTTTATGCCACATGGTGTTGAGCCGATAACTAAAGGTGTAAGATATTCTATTGTAACTTGGATGGTAGGACCTTATTTTAAATAAATTTATAGGGTTAAGTGGACTACCTCGAACAGGATCGACATTATTAAGTGCTATATTGTCACAGAATCCTGAAATCCACGCAGAGGGTAATAGTGCAGTATGCCAGTTAATGTGGGATGCACAATGTTCTGTATTAGGAACGGCTAACCAACAACTGATAGCGTCTAATAGATTAAATACTGGAATAGAAATCATTAAAAATATTCCTAACATTTATTATAAAGATATAACTGCATCAACTGTGATAGACAAATGTAGATCATGGACATTACCTGACAACATGGCAATGCTTAATAAATACTTTGAGCATAAACCAAAAGTTTTAGTTTTAGAAAGACCTTTAATTGAAATTGTTAAATCTTTTGTTTCATTAAGATTATCTAATAATTGGAAAGATAATCCTGAAAATGGATTGTTAGATGAATGGTCAGAACCAATTATGCGCTCTTATCAAGGCGTAAGATGGGCAAAAACCAATAATAATGGTGAATTTTTATTTATACAATATAATGATTTAGTAAATAATGCTCAACTTATAATAAATAAAATATATAATTTTTGTGAATTAGAATATTTTAAACATGACTTTAACAATATAATAAATAAGCATCTTGAAAATGATGAAGTATATGGAATGCTAGGTCAGCATGATATAAGACCTACAATTAATAAAAGAAAAATAAATGTAGAATTATCACAAGAAATAATAAAAAAATGTCAAATATTAGAACAATTGTAATTGTAGGATTATCAGGATCGGGTAAAACTACATTAGCAAAAGCATTGTCTAAAGAACTTAATGCTAAACATTTAAACGCTGATGAAATTAGGCATGAATACAATGATTGGGATTTTTCTGAAGCAGGTCGATTAAGACAAGCGTATAGAATTAAAAATTTATTAGATAAACATGATTTAGTGGTATGCGATTTTATAGCACCCAAAGCTATTTATAGGCATATTGTTGATGCTGATATATTGGTTTGGATGGATACTGTTAAAGAAAGTCAATACAAAGATACTGATAGTTTATTTGAGCCGCCTAATCAATATAATTTTAGAATTACAGAGAAAAATGCAGATAAATATGTTAAAATAATTTGCAATTCTATAAGATAAGACCATCGCATTGCGTCAGAGAGATGCTTGCGTTATTTACCTAGTGAGGAAAACATGGCTATCTTTAATAAAAATTCACTCCGTCAAGTATCGGGGTTTGATAATCAAATCATTGCAGGCGAGTTAGTTTATAACCAAGCTACTTATTGGAATTTAACTTTAACTGCAACTGGCACAGAGCTTCCAATAGATTTAACAGGCGCAACTATTAGCGCATCAATTATTCGTAGGCAATTATCTAATGTTCGAGATAGTCGTTATGGACTTACTTTTGACATTGCTGATTACTCACCACCACCTTCCGCAGTTACTCTTACCATTACTAATAAGGTTGATGCCGCAGGCACATTTACTTTAGTAATTGATGAAGGTGCATGGGGTGTTATAGCAAGCGATCCTCAATTAGATATTAATGCTGAAAACTGTGTAGGCTTTTCAGGTCGCATTAAAATTTCTTATCCTGCAAGTGGCTCAACACCTGCTCAAGATTTAATTATTTTCTTACTATTCCTAGTAAGATCAGACGGAGTGATAAACTAAAATGGCTATTATTAATGCATCAATTCAATCAGCGGCGGATGTAACTTTAACTGTTGATCGCGGAATTATTGGAACTTCAGGGGCATCAGGTTACTCCGGTTTTTCAGGTTATAGTGGGCTTGGTTTTTCGGGCGGATCAGGCGTTTCAGGCTATTCAGGTTATAGCGGTTTTTCAGGTTATAGCGGATCAGGTATTTCAGGATTTTCAGGTTATTCAGGATCAGGCACAAGTGGTTTTTCAGGCTTTAGCGGTCAAGCAGGCCCTCAAGGCGTATCAGGTTTTAGTGGAATTTCAGGTCAAGATGGTTTAAGCGGATTTAGTGGACAATCAGGCTTCAGCGGTTATTCAGGATCAGGTATCAGCGGTTATAGCGGTGCTACAGGCCCTCAAGGCATTAGCGGATTTAGTGGCGCACAAGGAGCGTCAGGTTTCAGCGGCCAATCCGGACAAGATGGAGCTAGTGGCATAAGTGGCTTTAGCGGATTTTCAGGATCAGGAATAAGTGGCTATAGTGGTTATAGCGGTGAAGCAGGGCCACAAGGTATTTCAGGATTTAGCGGTTATAGTGGACAAGATGGCCAATCAGGTTATAGTGGTTTTTCAGGCCAAAATGGTGCATCAGGAATCAGCGGCTTCAGCGGTTATAGTGGATCAGGCGTTAGTGGTTTTTCAGGATATAGTGGCGAAGCAGGGCCGCAAGGCATAAGTGGTTTTTCAGGAATCAGCGGATTTTCAGGCCAAGATGGTGCTAGCGGTATATCCGGTTTTTCAGGCTATAGTGGATCGGGTATTTCAGGTTATAGTGGCTATAGTGGCGAAGTTGGCGCATCAGGTGAATCAGGATATAGTGGCTGGTCAGGTCAGGTAGGTGCAAGCGGCTTCAGCGGATTCAGCGGCATATCAGGTTTTTCAGGATATAGCGGATCGGGAGTAAGTGGTTTTAGCGGTTATTCAGGCGAATCAGGATTTAGTGGAATCAATGGGTTAAGCGGATATTCAGGTCAAGATGGTCAATCAGGCTACTCCGGATTTAGCGGATTTAGTGGTCAGGTTGGTTTTTCAGGATTAAGTGGTTTCAGCGGATTCAGCGGGGAAGTAGGTGCATCAGGATTTTCAGGAATCAGCGGTGCATCAGGCTATTCAGGAATCAGCGGTTTCAGCGGAACTCCAGGATCATCATCAAGCTTTTTTGAATATCATGCTAACACAGGTGCAACTTCAGGTTATCCAGGCAATGGCGCAATAACTTGGGATAATGCAACTCAAACAAGTGCAACTATAGTTAATGTTTCACATCTTACAGAGCAAAATGTTGATATTGATGTTTATTTAGCTTTATTAAAAGTTACAGAGCAATTTGTTATTCAAGATGCTAGTGCAAGTGCTAATCAACAAACTTGGGAAATTAATGGAACGCCTGTTCACTATAATGCAGGAACTTCTACATCATATTGGGCTTATCCTGTTACTTTAATTTCAAGCGCAGGAACAGGCACTACAGGTTTTGCTAACAATCATAATTTAATATTTGCTCTTGTTAATGGTGTGTCAGGATTCAGCGGCTATAGTGGTTTCAGCGGCTATAGTGGATTCAGCGGTGCATCAGGAATTAGCGGCTTCAGCGGTTATTCAGGTGAACAAGGCATACAAGGAATTAGCGGTTATTCAGGTTTCAGCGGCTATAGTGGCGCGCAAGGTTCAAGCGGCTTCAGCGGTATCAATGGCGCTTCAGGCATATCAGGATTCAGCGGTGCTAATGGGGCTAGTGGAATTAGTGGCTTTAGTGGTTATTCAGGAAGCGGTATATCAGGCTTTTCAGGATTTTCAGGGTATAGTGGCGTTCAAGCAAGTTTAGTAAATAATTTAATTTATAATGCTTATACTGCAACCGCAGGACAAACAAGTTTTACAACAACTAATACTTATACTGCAAGCAAAATACAAGTATCAGTAAATGGGGTTATACTTGTTAATGGAACTGATTGCACAGTATCGGGCGGAACTACATTTACAACAACTGCATTAGCATTAAACGATAGGGTATTAGCAATATATCCAATTTAAAGGATTAATATGAATAAGATAACACAAGAAGTTTTGGACTACTTAAAAGAGTATGACAAAAATCAATATAGATTTTTACTTACAAATAATTACGAGCGAGCGGTTTTTCTAAAAGGCGATCCTGTCTATCCTAGAGAAGCCACTCGTTATCTTTGGGCTAACCGCAATCTATTAGGCAAGAATATTCTTGAGATAGGTTGCTCTACAGGTTACGGCTCTCAATTCCTTCCTAATGATGCAAACTATATAGGTTTAGATTACGATCCTCTTATTATAGAGGTCGCACGCGAACAGGAATGGGGCTTAAACGCATCTTTTACAAACGCTGATATAAACACCTATCCTTTAGCTCAATACGACACCATAATTGCTTTTGAATTAATTGAGCATATTGATAATGGACTAGAGATAGCACAAAAACTTAAGCAACATTGCAAACGACTTCTATTAACCACTCCACATAATGAGCCTGTAGGATTTTGGGGCGAACATCATAAGCTTCATGGCTTAAACGAATCACACTTTCCTGACTTTAAATTTAATTACATTAATGAGCATGGTTTTATTTCAGAAACTATGCGCGAAGTTAATGATAACAATAAATTTAATCTTATGATTATGAGGTGGGATCGTGGATAAAGTTCTTTGTTCTGTAGCCACTCGCGGTCGTTATCAAACTACTTTACCTTTAACGCTTAACGCTATAATTAATCAGACAAAAAAGGTTGATAAGCTAGTTATCTTTGATGACAATGATGAGCCACAAGATATGCGGAAAGAATTAGTATATAGCTACTTTTTTCAAATACTTTCCATTAAAGGCATTGCTTGGGAATGGGTTTATGCTGGAAAAAAAGGTCAGCATTACATTCATCAAATGGCTAATGGCATGGGCTTTGATTGGGTGTGGCGCGTTGATGATGACGCAATACCCGAACCCAATGTCTTACAAAATCTTTTTAATTACACTCATAAAAATGTAGGCGCAGTAGGTGGCGCAATATTAACTCCACCATTACAATTTCAGAATGAAAAGCCTACAGGCAAAATAGAATTAATTAATAGAGAGCCTAACATTCAATGGTCTTTTATTCAAAAGGTTAAAGAGGTTGAGCATCTTCATTGTTCTTTTCTTTACAGAGCTGGGGTGCATGATTATCATTTAGGGCTTTCAAGGGTAGCGCATAGAGAAGAAACATTATTTACTTATGGACTATTTAAAAAAGGCTATAAAATTCTTGCCGTTCCTAATGCTAATACTTGGCATTTTAAAAATCCTAATGGCGGAATAAGAAGCGAATCCAATGAAATTCTTTATGGGCAAGATGAAACTGTATTTAATAATTTAATTAATTATAGTGATAAAACTATTGTGATATTAAATGGTGGCATGGGCGATCATATAGTTTTTAAGCGTGTAATGCCTGACATTAAAAATCCTGAAATATTTACTTGTTTTCCTGACATAGTGCCTGGCAAATCTATTGCTGAAGCGCATCAATTATTTGGTGATCTTGATACATGGAATATTTATATTAAAATGTATCAATGGAAATGGAAAGACAGTTTAGAAAATGCTTATAGAAAGTTATATCTATGATTATTATTAGCCCTTATGCTAAAGCTTTGAAAAGCGGAAAGACTAATCCTAAAAACTATCCTTATTGGAAGGAACTTATTAGACTAATTGATGAGCCAATAGTTCAAGTAGGCATAGAAGGTGAAGAACAATTAGTTGATGACTTTAGAAAAAACTTAACACTTGATGAGCTTGGAAAGCTTGTTGATCAATGCAAAACATGGATAAGTTGCGATTCTTTTATGCAACATTTTTGTTGGGATCGTAAAAAATATGGTATAGTTCTATGGTCGGTTTCTGATCCTCTGATATTTGGACACCCTGAAAATATTAACCTATTGAAAAATAGGAATAATTTGGTTGAAAATCAATTTTTATGGTGGGAAGATACAGAGCATGATGCTAACAAATTTGTTAATCCTGAAATAGTGATTGAAAGTTTAAATGCAAACTTCCCATGAAACCATTGATGACATATTCGATTTTCTACAAAATAAAACAATCAAAGATATTGGCTCTGATTATTACGATAATAAAAATTATTTGGTTATTTTATTATCTGATGGTTCTCTTTGCTATATATCTTCTAGCGGCGATTTGTTTATGGCTCTCGAACGCCATCTCATTAATTAGTAGAAAGAAATAATATGGACATGCAAGAACACACGAAACATGTATTAGATACAGTTTCGGGAATTACAGTTTTAGGAACTGTTATGAAATTTTTACCAGCTATTGCGGCGTTGTTATCAATAGTTTGGTATTGCATAAGGATTTTTGAATGGGCGCGTTCTAAATTTAAAAAATAAAATAATGCCCTTAAAAGATAAAAGCAAAACAAAAGATTATTTAAGGGCTTGGAAAGACAAGAACCGAGAGAAAAATCTTTTTCAGTTAGCTCGACATCGTGCCTTAAAAAAAGGTATTGAATTCAATATAGAAATATCCGATATAGTTATTCCTGAAACATGCCCTATCTTGGGACTTCCTATTAAAAAATTAATTGATGGTAATCGTGATTTAAGTCCTAGCCTTGATCGCATAGATAATGCTAAAGGTTACATTAAAGGCAATATTCAGGTAATATCTTTTAAAGCTAATGCTATGAAGCTTACTGCTAATAAAAATGAATTAATTAACTTTTCTAATTGGGTGAGAGAAAACTATGAGTAAATATTCGGAAGCTGGTAAAGGATCAATTAATAAGCTTAAACAAAAAAGCTTGTATGATGAGAATTACGAAAAGATTTGGGGCAGTAAAAAGAATAAGCTTTATGAGGAACGCTATTATGATTCTGATGAAACAACTTCATGGGATCAAGATAAGGTTGATATGATTGGTCTTAATAACAATACAGGCGATCATTATATAAAATAAAAAAGGGGCAATTAAGCCCCTTAATTATTTGTGAATACCATTTTCTGAAGAACGCTATTCACCTTATTTAAAATAACTATTTATTCATTACATACATAGTTACTTCAAATCCAAATCTCATTTCTGTAGCTGATGGAGTAGTCCACATAGTATTTATCCTTTATCTGTAACAAGCAAAATTACTTGTTATGCAAATTATGGGCTTTTTGCAAGACAAAACCATCAGTAAAATCATTAAAATGGCATTGCTGAATCAGTTGCACTTGTATTTGATCCTGCACCATCTTTAGGTTGCGGTTCTCTCATTGTTACCCAGCCGTCAAAATTGACAGGGATAGATTCAATAAGAAGTGAAGTGCCGCCTTGTTTATTAGACATTGCAACTCCAACTTTAGTCCAGCGAGCTTTTGTTTCGCCTTCTTTGTTTACATACTCGCCTGTTTTAGCGATTAAATCATGGGTTATTGCCATTTTGTATTTCCTTTAAGTTATTAACGATAGTTTCTATTTCCTGTAAGAATAAGATCACCTTATCTTGCATTGTTTTAATATATTCATCATCACGATAAATACGCTTCACAAATCCTTCTAATCCCGTAAGGTCGGGATCAAAAGAAACGAGATCACAAAATTCCATTTCAGGCATACAGGCTAATTGCCACATGCATTGGTCGTAATATTGTTCTAATTGTTTGCCACCTGTTAAATAATTATCCAAATGGTTACTTGGATCGGGCGCTTTTAGCTCAATTAAATATGGCTTGTCAGCAAATACAATTCCATCAGGACTGCATTGAGCATTTTCAATTGTAGGATGTTTAACAATGGCTACTTGATCCACAAAGACATTATGCTTAACTTCATACCAAGAACGCGCCAACGGCTCAAGTTCGATACCTCTTATCATTGCGGGCGATTTCCAAGTATCTAATTTTTTACTTGTTAATCTTTCCCTGATTAATTCATTTTTATATTTTCTACGGGTTAATGATTCGCCACCTGATCTGCCTTCAGTAAGCAAATCTGCAATACGGCTACCGCCTATCTTTCCGATGCGAAGCGCTTGCCATTTTTCCGATCCCTGAATTACATCTTTAATAATTCTTTCTTCTAATTTCATGTAGTTTCCTTGTTTAAATTTAAGTTTCTATAAGTAACGCCATCATGCCATTGCTGATCTATTGATTGCTCATAAAGGCTTATTAATCTATCAGGATGAAGCAATAAAGGTTTTTGATTCTTAAAACAAAAAGCATAAAGCAAAGGGCATTTTTCAGAGCTATACCATTCCATAAACATTGGAAACATTTTAATTTCTGAAGCTTTAATATTGGCAGTTCCCTTTACCATTATTAACCCAGCCTTACCATTATTGTTAATATAAAAATCAGGCATATTTCTAATAAAAGTATTAAGGTCATAAAAATTAGGAATTGGATCGTTTTTCTCATCAAAGCCTAATCTTCTATAAAAATATCCTTTTGATTGGCAATAAGATTCAAATAACATTTCCGCTATATTGACGACATTATTTCTTTGTTTATAAGAATAAGTGCCATTCATAATTTCGGGCTTTGAATTTTGCCATATAAAGGAGCTAATAAGTATTTATCGCCCAGCTCTCTTTTAATATCTTCTATTCTTGTTTTGCGGGCTTCTATAGCCATTAATTCTTGCGCGGAATAGGGTAGCGTCACTCCGTAAAAATTACTGTTTCTTGATCCTTCCATCATAGCTCCGCCTTTCTTTTATCTTTAGCTTCAATTACCATTTTAGATAAAGTGCGATCATTCTTAACTTCACCCATTACAAAATTATAATTAGCCTGGAGTTCTTCTAAAGTTTGTGATTGATTAATTCTTTGAAGATAATCTGCGGCATTAAGAACTGCGGATTGACCATCGTCATCTTCAGCATAAAGCAAGCACAATGCGGAAATCGAGTATCTGCGAATGTAGCTAGTGGCCGAAGCCAATCCCTGCGGATCTTGCTTTTGAATAGGACAGACGGCAGTATCTTCCAACCATTCACCCGAACTATGCAATAAACGAGTGGTTAAATGAAGTTTATTATCATCGGAAGGACTTAATGATTGAAGAATAGCAATTCCATTATTATTAAGCGGCGCTTTAACCGCATCAATAACTGAATTGATATTGGCATACTTGGATTTGTAATGAGGATTAGTTGAATCTTTAACGGCAAATCTAATTTCTTTTTGCGCGGATACTAAAGCTTCAGCTATCTGTTTGATGCTTTCGG
>Ga0247723_1001006_pt1 | contig 17204 bp, 27 predicted proteins | sample MSEWelMarce5H_FC_FD_189079 | JGI IMG/M metagenome (GOLD analysis project Ga0247723, IMG submission 189079) | Subsurface sediment microbial communities from gas well in West Virginia, United States - MSEEL Well Study Marcellus 5H_FC | ecosystem: Environmental > Terrestrial > Deep subsurface >... | reverse complement strand
TTGGAATCAACTGACTCGCGGCCTTTTACCGTAGTCCAACTGATTTCAATACCACTAGCTGTTACACCAGTGGCTCCCTCGAAAGATTCTTTCAAGGAATCCTTTTTCTTTTCTAACTCTTTAATCTCTTTGTCTAACTGTAAGTACATCAGTGCATTGGTATCAACCTCTGCATCCTCAATGACTACTTCACTAAGGACTATACGTTCTTTTTTTAGACCAACGCATCCCATCTCACCAGACTCATCGTAGTACTGGCAGTACAGTCTGCAGAAACTTACATCCTTTTCAGGTTCTGGAATTGTTTCCATTGCCTTGATATTAGCCAACCACGAAAGCGCTTCTAGCGCAACCTTTTCATCGTATGGTTCTGTATGTACCTTGACATCCTTCTCATCACCATCACGTGCGATAGCAACAAGACTGACTGTATTGACAATACCCTTACCACTCTTAGCAATCAAGTACCCATAGACCTGTACTTGCCAGCGCTGTTGCACTGAAGGAAAGAACGATAGGTTCTTAATCTTAGATGTCTTCCAGTCAACGACTGCACCGACAGCTGGTATGTATAAGTCAACGTGTGCTTTCAAATCACCGTAGGCAACTTCACTCTCAACTAAGTAATCTTTACCTTCAGGATCTAGCGTTGTAATTGCATCTTCGATTGCTGCGTGAATAGCAGTACCCATAATTGCAGCAAGTTTAGATTGGTTATCATTTGTTTCAGGTTGTCCCTGCAAGCGATACCAAACCTTACGACGGCAACCACCTATCTCAGATGGACCTACCTGTGTTTGCTTACTGCGGTCACGACCAGCATCCTTAGCGTGCAGTACTGTTAGTAACAGTTCCTTTGGGTCAGTAATCATTTAGCCTTCCTTACAATCTCAATTGCCTTTTTCATTCCATCATCAAAGCCATCTTCCCACGTTGTGTAGGTAGCGCCAATATAATTTTGTTCTAGTTCTTGAGCAATTCTTTCACGTAACGCCATTTCATCAAAACTGTCACCGATACGACCAGCACGATAACCCTTTTCAAGTGCTTCACTTAATGCGTACTCCAATGTTTTGTTCATACCCACGTCCTTTCCTGAACCACCAACTGTAAGGGCGGGTTGGTATTGACGTCAAGAACCGACGCGATCTTTACTGCTTTCTTTACAACCTGAATAGCAGCAGCCTGTGTACGTGTCGCACCTTGTCCTAGTGAGTACAGATAACCCAGTGCAAACTGTCCACCTGAACCTAAGCCGTAGCGTCCAGTGTCATTAGATATAAAGCTCATATCGCAAGCGATGTGGAATATCTCTCCATCGAAAGCGATGATGTAATCAAAGCCACCATCTTTGTCTTGCTTAGCCCAGTCGTAACCGTGTGTTTCAAATGCACGAATCATAGATGGGATGAGTTTCTTTCCCATAAAGATAATCTTATCGTCACCGGTATACGTAGGTGGTGTCCAGTTGTAGGCAAGGATATCTCCAGGTCTCGCATCTCCTGTAATACCAATGAGATACTCACCGACTGTAACTATCTTCGGTGTGCGTGTAGATATCGTTCGTAAATTATCTTCTGTGATTTGTGAGTCGGCGCATAGAACGCACCAACCGTCTCCTTGTATACCGGCGATTGTGGTCATTAGTGAAGTGTATCACGACACGCCGCGAAGTCCCTATTCATTGATACCGGCTTGGATTGGATTACAATTCGAGGCGTGAGCCGAGATAAGCAGTACGGGCGCCCCTCAGGGCGCACGGTAGGTAACCGACAGGTTACCGTGGCTCTCCGTCTACCAACCCTGCCGAAATTCTTACGCAGGCGCAAGCCCTACGATGGCCTTCCTGAGCCTTTTGGATCAGACCTTCGGGAACTCGGTCCAGTACATATCTGCCCTTGCGGTTCACAAGTCTTTAACATAATGGCTTCTTTCGAAGACTATGAGATTAGCTGGTACTTCCTTGATGCCACGTGTGTAAATTGTGGGAATATGGTCTGCGTGCCTTGCCCAGTAGACAATCCAGATAGGCAATAATAGACCCTATTAAACCGTTGGAGAGGCTCTAGTAATACTATGGTTGGTAACTGTATTAAGTGTGGTCAAGAATTTCCTTTTAAGATACGTAAAAATGGAGCCGTCTCGCCAAGAAATTACTGTGATGAATGCAGATTATGGATTGCAAAACAATCTGGTGGTCGAGTCGCTAAGCCTGAAAACTGGAACTACACATCTGATACTAGAAAAGTATCCAAGAAGGATGGATATGCTTGGGTTAAAGTAGAAGACAAATGGATACCAGAGCATAGAGTTATTATGCAAAACAAACTTAATAGATCTTTACAAAAGCACGAATCCGTTCATCATATCAACGGTATACGTGATGACAACAGGGAAGAAAATTTAGAATTATGGATAGGTGGAATTAGATACGGCCAGAGAGCCACTGATATTAAATGCCATAACTGCGGTGAACATTACAAAATATAATGGATCACAAACTTAGCGAGCATAACGAAGCTCAACGTACTGCCATATGTTCTGTATGTGGCCCAACTAAAATAAAACTCAGAGATGCGAAGCATCCACTGCATAGTCGGTACCGATGCAATGCTGTATACAAAAGAAATATAATCAAGTCACAGTATCCTTATGCGGTCCACAAAAAAGACACCTGTGAGACGTGTGGGTTTATACCAGTTCACGCATCTCAACTTGATGTAGACCACATAGACGGTGACCGCTGGAACAATGACCCAAAGAACTTGCAGACTCTTTGTGCTAACTGTCATAGATTAAAGACTCACTTGTCAGGTGACTCAGACTCTGGCATATTTTAGGCACAAAAAAAGAAGGCCGGTCCCCGTAGGGACCGACCTCCTGTTTGCCTCGCGCTATATGGGTTACTTAGACCCACGACCAAACTCTGATGCGTTTGGATCTAGTGCCTTAAGCACTGGACCAGCTACAGCAGCGAGTGCTGCTAAACCAATTGTCTTTAGATCTGTTTCTCCAGCTAACCATAGTGCGATAGCTGCAGCAATACCGGCACGTAGATATGTTGCACCGACTGCCTTGAGTTTCTTGATATCCATTAGTTCTCCTTTGGACTTGTTGGTTCTTTCTTCTTAGTCTTTACCTTAGTTACCTTAGCCTTTACCTTATTTATCGGTGATGGCTTTGGCATCCAAGGAAACCAAGAAGAAGTATCGTTGGCACACTGCTTCTTAATAGAGATGTGCAGGTGCTTGTTGTGCGGATTAGGGCCAGTATAAATACGTTCGCCCTTAATCTTTGACCAAATCTTTCCTTTGAAAATTAAGTACTCGACGCGGTCATCCTTTTGTAATTCTGAATAGATAACATTGCAGTACACACCAGCAATAGGGTCGTGTGTTAAATCTACTGCGTGTCCTGAGTTATGGTCTGAGTTGGGATTTTGTTTAACGTGGTGCTTAGATGGGAGTAATCCATCAGATGCCTTCAGTCTCTTAGGCCATATCGCTGTTGCTTGACGTAGTACTGCTATTGCAGCAGGTGTTGCTCTCTTTGCCAGAGGAATCACTTGTCACCTCGTTGTAATAGAATCTGATAGAGCGTGTCCACTTTTTCCTCAAGACGATTGACCTGATCTCGGAGGCTGTTGCCACCATTCGGACGAAATTCATACATAAGTGATTTGAATATCCATCTGAAACCTGCGACAAGTGTGCCTAGTATTCCTAGACCAGTGGCTATAAACATAGCCCAATCGTTCGGGGACACGTGCTCTCCTTATACTGTTCTAATTGTGACTACGAGATAACCGCCATAACCTGAGAAGCGCTTATCTTCTGGTGTCTTGTTAATGAAGTCCATCTCTTCAATGAGACCGATAAATGATTCACCGGTTCTGAAGTCTTCTACTTTGATTGTATCTCCTGCATTTTCAACCGATTCCAGAGAAGTCAATCGGGTGTATGCAGAACCTTCGTAACCTACTTCGTTGCCGAACTTATCTGACTCGTGGTCAAAGCAGAATAATGGATACTGAATTAAACGCTGACGTGGGATAGCAGGCAATGATTTAATCTGGTAGCCAGTAAAGAGTGGACCTTTGGTCGCATCACTTGATGAGCGATTAAAGATAAACTTGAAGCCAAGGTACTCTTGTGGTCCCACTGGGTAACTTACGTTAACTTCTGGTATCTCATCGCCTTGTGCAAAGATACCAATGCGTGTCTCAATACCAGTAGCAGATACAGATTCAATCTCTAAAGCACCATTGGTTGCATCAAAACGAGCTTGGAGTAACTTGAAGATTTTATTCTCAAGTGTGTTGTAACGGACAAAGCCTGTTTGTAGGTAGCCCTCTTCCATTAGAGTTGATGCTGACTCGATGTAGATAGTTCCATCAGAACCGTTACCAGCATTACAAAACGCTAGGCGATTAGTTTCACCTAAGAATGCTGACGCTGTTGTGTAATGACCAAGAGTATCGTTAGGATCGTATAGGTCATAGGCGTAAGCAAAGACCAGTGTTCCTGTTGGTTGTCCTAGGTCAATGCGTGTAACACCAGCCTGACCATCTACACCAGTTGCAGCCCAGATGTATCTATCACGGAAGGCAAAGTCATAGCACGGTTGAGTAGTCTCAATAGTCAAAGGACCGTAGGCAATAGAACCATCAGTAGCAGATAGTTGAGCAATACGTACACCTTGGTTGGTACCAATAGCCATATAGTCTAGGTAGTAAGAAATCTTGTATACGATTTCACCGACTGGTAGTTCAGCTGCAGTGATAGCAGATGTCAGTGTTGGCATAGCACCAGCAGTAGTCAATGTAAACTTGTAGATATTAGATTGGATACCAGAGTATCCTGAGATATAGATAGCAGCGCCAGATGAAGTGATGCTAGTAAAGATATGATCTGGGTCATTGTGTGAATAAACTGGAGTAGGTAGAGTTGTAGCGCTAGATGAGAACTCATATACCTTGTCGTTGACACACATAATCAAACGCTCTTTGGTGTATTCGATGACTGCATTATCTACAGTAATAGTGTTTGCGCTAATCATTAGCGTAGGTGATACTGAACTATCGTCAGTTAATAACTTTTTATATACTCTTAGTCTTGGAGTACCAGCATTAAGCACGTTAGTAACCCAGTAGGCATAGACTCCATCATCTGTGATAGCGTGTACTGGGTAATCAGTGCCTGTATTGTAGTCAATGAAGTGAATGATTTCAGCTACACCAGTACCCACTGGTGACACAGCAGTAGAGGCAATGGTTCCGCTTGTTGCTGTTGTGTAAGTAAATGTAGTAGTTGTAGGTACACCAGTGATTGTGTAATCACCATTAAAGGTGGCATCCACTCCGGTAATAGTAATTTCCATACCGACAGATAGGCCGTGTGCTGCTGTTGTGGTCAGCGTTGCTACGTTAGTAGTGCGTGCCTTATTGTTGATAGATACGGTAATTGCAGGGAAGATTTTATCTACATCGTACTCATCGGCTAATAGGACACCGTTATAAGTATTACTGTTCTTTACCCACTTGATTGAACGCATCATCTGCCAAGGACGACCATCGGTACGGATACCACCAGTAGTGACGTGTTGACTATCTACAGCCTTGAGTAGTGTTGCTTGTCCTTTAGTCCAGACATCTACACCTTTAGACTCAGTGTACTGAAAGCGAAGCGACTCATCTTGGATTGGTTCAAAGAACTTGATACCTTGACCGTAGTGAAATGATGACTGTGATCGTAGCCACCAACCAGTAAGCGTCTGCTCACCTGGTTCACGGCTCTGGTCAATCTGTTGCTTACGGTACTGAGCCGTTACACGGCGATACGGATTGTCGTCAGAGGCAGCTAAGAAGAATGGTTGACCAGCGATTGCTATGTCGTACGCATAACCGCTAGGTGTATAGGTAGCACCTGCTGGATTGGAAAGGGTTAACGGTAATCCCTCTGCTATATCTGAAGCGTATGGCACACATTCTCCTTAAATTAAAATAACAAATAGACAGTTTAGAGACGTGTCTAGGTCTATGGAATTACTAATTACAGAACGAGTGTTGCTGCTTCTTCTTCTGTAAGAGGTGTACCAGCTACGAGCTTAGCCTTTGCTGATGCCTTAACTGCAGCAAGTGCTTCTGCTGCTGCTTCTTCTTCAGCCTTACGTGCTTCTGCTTCTTGACGTGATAGTTCAAGAGATGCAATCTCGTCTGCTGTTAATGGTAGAATTGTCTGCTCACCTGTTGAGCAATCCACAACTACCTTGGTTAGTGTGTCTGTCATTTGTTTCTCCTTGTTAGTTGTTGTTATGCTTTAAGTATGCCGTAAAGGGTTGCTGTTGAGTATTGAACAAAGTTGCCGCCACTGTAAGGACTTAATGTTAAAGATGTAATTGCACTAGTTGATGTTTGTAAACCTGCCAAAATAGATATATTGGCTAAACCTGCTGAGGTAGTGTTGTTTTCGCCAACTGAGTCGCTGGATATAGATTTTGCTGTTGCACCTGCGTAGTTAGGAATATAAATTTCTATGTTGGAAAATGTATTTGCTGTCGCTCCTGAACCAGGAAGTCCAGCGTAAGACACAACAATAACTGAAGAGGCATCTGTTCCCACTATCACAGCAGATGAATTTCCTGATAGCCATCGTGATGAGTTTCCAGTTGTTGCCCCGTTAAGTTTTAATCCCATACTGTCTGCACCGCTGACTGTTTGCCGTCCTGATACTTTGACGCACAAATCAGTATAAGTTGCTGGAATAGAAGTAAAGTCAATAGTGCTGGAGCCACCAGAGCCAACAGTCACAGTAGCAATTTTAACAAATGTATCAGCCATTATGCACCTTTGATTCCATAGAGTGTGAAGGTAGAACCAGCAGCGAGCAAGGCAGGTGAACTGTCTAAGCCATCATAGATGGTAATAGATGTTATCGCTGCAGTGCTTTGGAAAAGACCAGCGAATGCACCATAGTATGATCCTGCAGATGTTATTTCATTAAACCTAGCAAGCCAGCTCTTAAATGTCGTTGTATTTGAATAGTTAGGAATATGAAAAATATTTGGAGTAAATACTGAAGTGCTATTTCCAGATGTTTGATTTATTGCTCGACCACTAATTATGCTAGTAGTTACACCGCTTGATCTTCCTGAACCAGCGCTTGAATTATCACCTTGAAGACGAGTAGCACTCAATGTGGAAGATGTATTTCCATTGAAACCGATCTTAATATTTTCCCCGTGGTACTGTGTAGCAGTAGATTGGATGTTGGCAACTAATACTAAGTTAGTATATGTCTGTGGAATGTTAGAGAATGTATATGAAGCAACATTGCTACCTAATGTAGTAGTAGAAATCTGACTATATGTTGATGGCATCGTTATCCCCTAATTCCGTATAGTTCAAAGACTGAGTTAGCATTAAAATTACCTGATGATGGGCTTAATGTAATAGATGAAATTGCAGAAGTAGATCGCCAGCAACCGCTGCTTATTCCTACATATCCACCTGCCCCATTCATATCAGCGCCCTCTAGGTTTCTATTTGTCTTGAACTTATTTGTATCTTTGTAATCTAAAATATCTATAACAGATGTACCAAAGAAAGTGGTTGAGTTAGGACCAAAGCCAGCAGTTACCCAAGATGCAGAAGCTACAGCACCTGCTCCTGCTGATGAACCATTACCTGTTAAATAATGATAATTGTAATTTGACGCAGTATCAGAGTTGTATTGCATCTTAAAGTATCTATCTGCAACAGAAGTTGATGCCAACACTCTTATTTGTAAATGGGTAAATGTGCTTGGAATACTTGAGAACGCAACTGTTGATGTAGCACTACCTAAGGTAAATGATGCAATACTCTCATAACCGTCATAAGGTGTGACGCTGTTAGATGCAGCAGATGCTGCTCCTAAACCACCAGGGTTTTGACCACGCACTGTAAAGGTATATGCAGTACCGCTAGTCAAGCCACCGATTTGAATAGGTGATGAGCCACCAGTTGCTGTCAGTCCACCTGGTGATGATGTCACCACGTATGATGATGCAGGTGCTCCTGATCCTGCAGGAGTAAAGGCTACGTCTGCAGCTTGTGAGCCAGCAGTTGCAGTACCAATGGTAGGTGCAGCAGGTGTTGTCTCGGCTGCGTCTTTGTAGACTCCGTAGAGAGTAAAGGTTGAGTACTGGACAAAGTTAGTACCACCTTGTACTGCTAAATTTATTGAAGTAATAGCAGAATAATTTGACCAAAGACCAGCATTGAGATACATAAACATTGTTGCTGTATTGCTTTCTGCAATAGAATCAGCAGAATAAGATTTATAATTACTAGATGTATAATTAGGAATGTATAACTCTGCATTACCAAATGTACTAGATGTAGCATTTGCTCCAACAGAAACAATGCCTCCTGTGTTATCTCCAATAGAAACACTACCAGCAGCAGTACCAGAACCAAAAAGAAGTTTGATTGCAAAGGATGAAGTAGACCCATTAAACGACATTTTAATATTATCGTTTGTTGCAGCAAAATCAGTTCTTGTTGAGATTTTAACGCATAGGTCAGTATAGGTCTGTGGAATAGAACTAAAGGTGATGGACGAAACTCCACCTGCTCCTACGGTTACGGTCTGTAAAGCCACCATTGTACTTGCCATAATGTCTCCTTATGCTGCTTTAATACCGTAGAGGGTGAAGGTTGAGCCTGCTGCTATATTAGCGGAATTAAAAGAAAGAGCCAATGTATTTATTGTAGAAGTGTTGCGCCATAAGCCAATAACTACAGCCGTGTATTGAGCACCTGATGCACCTGCCTGACTATTCCAGCGGTTTAATACAGGCTTAAATGTAGTTGCATTTGAATAATTTTGTATATTTGTAATACTTTGCAAGTAACCAGTAGTATTTGTTCCACCAAAAAAACCTAAATCTATAACTGACTCAGCGGAAAAACGATCAGAGATAGCAGCTGTTCCACTTCCGTATAAACGTGTGTAAGAATAACTAAACGCGTAATCTCCATTAAAATTTAATTGCAAACGTTGATTAGCTGCTGTGTCATTTTTCGCATTACAAACTAATACCAAATCAGTATAAGTAGATGGAATGCTGGAAAATGTTACACTAGCCGCTGCGCTGCTTAATGTTTGACTAGCAATCGGAGTATATGTTACAGGCATTATGCAACTCCTTTTATTCCGTATAAAGCAAAAGATGAGTATTGAGCAAGATTATTACCGCTATTCATAGCAAAGGATAGTGATGTTATTACACTGGTATCATTATTTGCGCCAGAGAATAATCCAACTGTACCTGAACCATTATTATCATAACCACCTAATGAACGAAAAGTTTTAATTTTGTTAGTATTTGTGTAATCTAAAATATCAAAAACTCCTGTACCAAAAACTCCAGAAGTTGCTCCAGAACCTGGAATATAATCTATTAAAGTTGCAAAAGATGTTCCACCACTATTAACAGCTGTAGTACTGGAGCCATCTCCATATAAAGTGTGGAAATAAAAATTGTTTGCGTGAGGAGCAGCATAAGTCATTAAAGAACCGCCTGGAGTGCTTTCAGATCCAGCACTTCTTGCAATCCATCTTACTTGTAGGTGAGTATAAGTTGCAGGAATAGAACTAAAAGTTACTGTGGATATTCCACCAGCACCAACGGTTACCGTACTAATAGACTCATACGAGCTGGCAGGCCATAAGTGACCTGATATCTGTGAGGCATAAATGCCTAAGATTGGACTCATTACGCAATGTCTCCAATAACTGTAAAGTTATTACTTGATGTGCATACGATAGTTGCAGCGCTGTATTGAACGCGTAGTTTAGGTGAGGTGCTAGTCGCTGATGTCAGTACTGATGTTCCATCGGAAGCGATAGTAACTTGACCTGCACCAATCTGTTGAATGTTAATCTGTTGACCTGTGGTAAAGATACCATTAGGTACTGTCAATGTGATGGCAGAAGCGTTAGATAATGTAACGAGTTTGTTGAGATCACCAGCGACTAGAGTGTATGTAGTACCGGTCTGTGCATTAAAGGTTAGGTTAAGTGTTGCAATTGCTGGTTCCCACGTTGCTGTAGTTCCATCAGTCTTAAGATACTCACCAGCATTACCAGCCTGTGATGGTAGTTGGCTTGCTGCTGCAGCCCATTTGATTCCAGCTGCTTCAGCAGAATCTGCTGTGAGGATATAGCCATTTGTTCCAGCCGCTACACGAGTCACTGTTGCTGACGCAGTAGCCGCAATGATGTCACCTTTAGTTGTGACAGTTGACTTAGGTATTGCAGCATCTGCTGTTGCAACTCCTGCTGTAAAGAATGTTGCGTCATCACCGGTAAAGACGTGCTTGACTGATGCACCTGCTGTGTGTGATACGGCAGAAGATCCTGCTCTAGCACGAACTACTGTGAGTGTATCTCCAGAGATACCAGTAACGGCTACGATTTCTTCGTTCTGTGTATCCACATCGAGTGCAACGAGGAACTGGTCTACGTTACCTGCTGCAAGGCTAACTCCACCCATAAGAGCAGAACCAGTACCAGCTGAAACAGTAAGTGTTACAGCGCTGTTTGAAATAGTTGCTGCAAGTGCTGTTGCAACTGAGGTTGTACTATATTTGCGTGTCATTTATTCTGCCTTATGATGTGTAGTGAACGCGGATAGGGAACTTATCTTGTAATTTGAGTGACTCTTCATTGAGGCGTTGGTTGTAAAGAGCAAAGATATAACGAGATGAAGCAACACCAGCGCTGGATGGAATCTTTGTATCGTTCAGGTCAGCCTCAGCTGAGGATAGGTTGATACGACCTGAATCTACATATGAGAGCAACTTGTAAGATGCACCAAGAGTTACTACGTCACGGCAAGAATCAGGTAGTCCTGTGACATCTGCAAAGTCATCAGTGTTTGCATCTAATGTATTAGCAGTAGTTGTGTAGTAGACCTGAACTGTGCGTCCTGGTTGGATGTTCTCATAGATGTTAATTGTGTTTGTTGTATTAAATGCTGATACGTTAGCCATAGGATCTGCACGCCAACGGTTAATTGGTAACCACTCTAGGCTTGAACCAGTTGTCTGCCAAGAAGCATAGATGATTGACTCTACGTCATTTGGTAGCGGATATGTAGTCTGGCTTGCATTAAAGGTAAATGTTGTAGAACTGATAGCCCATAGTTTTGGGAAGAAACTATTGATAGTATCGTTGATAGCCTGCTTGATAACAGTACGTGGGAATGTTGGAGTGAGTGTTACCTGAGCGTACTGTGCGTGTGGAGCTGGTGCTGTACCTTGCCAGCCACGACCAAAGCCAGGTGCGGCATTGAGTGTATTAGTAGATGTTGAAAAGTTGTCAATCCAGATAAGTTCATCATCAATTTCAATGATGCCTTTTGCTAGGTTGCTAGATGAACCAACAGGAATTGCTGTAGAAGTAGTAGTAATTGCGCTGTCGAGATAAGTAATTCTATCTTGGCGCAGGGTATAGCCAGCCAGTGAGGATCTTACTTCATCCACCATCTCTGCGAGTGTTGCCATTGTTTACCTTTTCTTGATAGAACTGAACGTTTGTTTTCAAACGCTCATCATTGGGACTTATCTCTAACGCTTTCTTTCCGTACTCTAATGCTGTAGGAAAATCTTCTAACTGCCAACTGCATATTGCTATAAGGTCATAGGCCATATGGCCCCACGCCCAATTCTCCGATAAGAAACTCACTGGTTTTTCTGTGTAATCTAAAGCTCGTCTAGATACCAGCAAGCACTCATCCCACTGCTTATCCATATAGTAATGATTAGCAAGTGCCATCAGAGATTCTCTGCTTGGATACTCTTCAGTTGATTTAAGTAAATGTTCTTCGGCATTAGCCTCATCACACTTAGCCATCAGTCTGCACGCATAACTGCGTTCCTCTGGAAATACCGATAACTCTAAATACTTCTTAAAGTTCTCTAGCGCCTCTTGAGGTCTCTTAAAGTTGTAATACTCTCTAGCCAAGTAATACAGATTGCGAGCATCTGGATTTTCTTTGACTGCCATCTCTAGTAACGGTAAGTAACTATGGCGAGACTTGGTTCTGTCTTGGCGATGATGTATCTCAAAACCAAACTTCTTACGAGATTCTTCCGCTTCCCCGTACCAGTGTGGTACTTCGTGTATCGGATAGTGCCATCTCATATTCTGCCTGCGATGTACTTTGAACCCATCGAACTCGCTATTAGCAGTTCCATCTGGATTAAAAGATTCAATACGCCGATATGTTGGTCTATCTATATTCTCGTCAAAAGCCTTCTGCAGTTCATCTCGCCATCCTTCGGACATAGTCTCATCAAGGTCTAGCGCTATGCAGTAATCTATGTTAGCTGGTAATAATGCTAACGATGCGTTCCTCGCATCATCAAACCTAAAGGGGCTGACATATATCGGCACAACCGTAATGCCAAGTTCTCGTGCAATCTCAACGGTTTTATCTGTTGATCCTGTATCGGCAATGAGCCAGTAGTCTGCATCTTTGACTGATTCAAACCATCGCCTCACGTGCTTCTCTTCATTCTTACTGATGGTATAGATGGCAACTCTCATTTATACCAACTTAGGTAGTCAACATCTTTTAACATTAAATCTGAATAACTTGGGTACTGTTTTGCTAGAGGTGGTCTAGCAGCGTAGGCCTTACATTCTCTATGTAGTAAACGATAAGCCACGTCTATATGCTCTGGGTAATCCCTACCTTGAGCAAGTGCTTTATCCTTAAATTTAGGATTAATACAGTAGGCGTGTAATGATGATGTATCCATAGCTCTGACCATCATATGGTTACAAGGCTGACTGTTTAACAACACTGCACCTAAATAAAATATATCCCAGTCTGCAGGTAAATTATCTATAAACTCAGTAAAGCGTTCATTGAAGTTTTCCATAAACAACGCATCATCTTCTAGGATAAGCGTAAGTCCTTGGCTCTGTTCTAGCACCGCTAGGTGACTTTGTCTGCAAGCCTGTATCGGATCTATGTTTTCTTTTACTGCATCTACTGCGCTAAATCTTTCGTACTCAATGCCCAGTTCTTTTAACTGAGCATCTAGTATTTCCATACGATCTACTCTGCGGTCTAAGTTAATGACCACAACCTTGTCAAAGTATTCGTTGACCTTCATTGGGCAAGCCTAACATATTAGACTATATCGCCTACGATTAGAAACGTATTCGATGCAGTACATAGAACAGTTGCTGCTGACTTGTTGGTTCGTAGTTTAGGCGCAGTTGTAGTTGCACCGACTGAAAGAATAGTTACTCCAGCACCTTGAGCAAAGGTCACTTGACCTGCTCCATATTGAACCACGTGAACCTGATCGGTTGCACTAAAGACTGATGGTGGCACTGTGATAGTAATAGCTGAAGCGTTATTGGCTGTGACTAGGTCATCCTTATCAGTGATGGCTAGTGTGTAACTTGTACCAGTCTGAGTATTAAATCCTATGAGGTTTGTACCTGTAGGTCCTGTAGGTCCGGTAGGACCTGTTGCCCCTGTTGGACCGGTAGGTCCAGTGGCTCCCTGAGAACCTGTTGCACCTGTCGCACCGGTTGCACCAGTTGCACCCGTAGGTCCTGTAGGACCTGTTGGTCCTTGTGAACCAGTGGCACCAGTAGCACCAGTGTCACCTGTGGCTCCAGTTGGTCCGACAAGACCTTGTATTCCTGTAGGCCCTGTGGCTCCTGTGGGACCTGTAGCACCCGTTGGACCTGTAGGTCCAGGTACAGTGCTATCAGCGCCTGTAGCGCCCGTAGGACCCGTAGGACCAGTACTTCCTGTCGGTCCAGTAGGACCAGTTAAACCAGTCGGTCCAGTCGCTCCCGTGCTTCCTGTATCACCTGTAGGTCCTGTTGGACCTGTCGCTCCCGTAGCGCCCGTTGCTCCTGTAGCTCCTGTAGAACCTTGAGGTCCTGTCGAGCCAGTCGCGCCCGTCGCCCCTGTTGGACCTGTTGGCCCTGCAGAACCAGTAGGTCCTGTTGCTCCAGTCGAGCCAGTTGGACCAGTACTACCAGTAGAGCCAGTGGCACCAGTAGGACCAGTAGGCCCAGTATCACCTGTTGCACCTGTTGCTCCTGTACTTCCAGTGGCGCCTGTAGGACCTGTTGGTCCTGTTGCGCCAGTTGCTCCGATAGGTCCGACTGGACCTGAAGCTCCCGTCGCTCCTGTAGCGCCGGTAGCACCTGTAGCACCAGTTGCACCTTGACCACCTTGTGGTCCTTGATCTGAGGCAAATGTTACACTAACTTGAGGAGTGATGTTCTCAACGACAATTACTGTCTCGCTCATACGCCCACCCCTGGAGTCACTATAAATCTACCTTCAAGAATTCTTGTTACTGTCACACCGCTAGTAAGAACTATGTCATAGACATAACGGCTTGGTGTGATATTTGTATTACTTGCTGTGAAACTTACTGATACTCGACCAGCATCATTATTCAAAGTAATTCTTCCGTTTGCTGTTGAGGCAACTAGAGTTGTTGTTGTGGAATTAGTAAATGGCTTAATAGTCATTACTGCTGTATAGCCAGCTAAGTTCCAAGGAGTATCGTTATTCTTGATAACGAACTGAAAATTAAATGTGGTTGCCTGATCGCAGACTAGGTTATATTTCGCACTCATCAGGAAGAGACCGCTCTGAGAGCTGCCGCTGCAGGTAAGCCAGAAGTACCAGCGATACGATTGCATACACCAGAGAAGTCAAGCCAAGCCGCTTGATTCGTAATCCCCGCAATTTGATTGAGCACCCCCACTGTGTCTGTTACTGTCAATGTTACTGAACGTTGTGCAGCCCACGCTTTCGCTGCTGCTGCTTGGTCAACGTATGCAGAAATAGCAGGATAGGTGCCACCATTAGCAAGTCTGTTTAACTCTGATGTGAGTGTTGAACCGTATGTTCCTAGTGCCACCGTTTACTCCTACTTCTTCTTTTTAGATACTGCTGCGTTGTCTACCAGATTAGGATAAGGACGTCCTGCTGCTTTAGCACGAGCCTTAGCCGCTGTCTTCTGCGCTGGTGTTAATGTCTTTGACTTTTGCTTTGGGTTCTTCTTATCCCAAAACGCTACTTTCTTTTTCATTTGCAACTACAATCCCAAGCGCGTAGCGACTTGTTAATTCTAGAGTTCGGATCTTTAGCAGTTTTGCTAGAAGTATTCTTTGCCTTCATTCCGCACATACGACCACAAAATGATTTGCGTCGTGCTGCAGACTTAGGCGACTTAGCAGCCTCAGCCTTCTTAACAGGTGGCTTGAGGTTCATCCCCTGCGCTTTAGCTGATGCACGTCCCTTAGCGTTAAGACCGCCTTTAGGATTCTTGCCTTCTGCTCTTTGCCACGCTGGAGACTTTGCCATTACTTCTTTTTACCCATTCTCTTCTTAGACATCTTTGCTGAAGCTAAAGCAATAGCAACTGCTTGCTTCTTATTCTTTACAATAGGTCCCTTACTAGAACCAGAGTTCAAAGTACCTGCCTTGAACTCACGCATTACCTTTGCGACCTTCTTAGCACCAGTTGCTTTTTTCATATTAAGCCTGCTTTGGTGCAGACTTGCCGTAGGCACCAGTCTGTAGTTTTTCGTATGTCATAAATGGTTGGTCGTTAGCATCTGCTGGATATGGCTTGTACATATCTTCTTCAGCTTCATACTTGCCGTATCCCATTGGATCGTTTGCTGGCATTTTATTACTCCTTATTTGAATGAGAGGGTTGTTCCATCGAATGCTTTACCAGCATTGTCAGAAATTTCTACTGCTGCCTTGATATCGTGCATCTTGGTTGAACGTGGTTCAATACCTTGACGCACTGCGTCATAGTAAGAACCTAGTTCTTTGTCGTGCTCTTTGGCTGTTGGTATTCCATCAACTCGTAATGATGTTTCATTAACCTGCAGGCCTAGAACCTTGCAACCAAAACAGTTTTCTAATGGAACTGGATGGTCTTCCCAATGTTTAGCCATTAGACTATCGGTGTTACGAATGCACCGTAACCTGCGTTGATGAGGATTTGTGCTACATTGTTTTCAATGGTGTACTCGTGACCACCAAGGTAGTAGTAATCAGCATCAGCAAGATCATCTTGGCTTGGAGTCTGATTCTCTGTAACAGTTGTGCCATTAATTAATAAACTGATACCTCTATGGATATCGGTAATGCTAATTGGAATAGACCCATTAATAGTTCCACCTGTCAAGCGACGTCCCGCTAGACGAGCATATGGAGTGGAGTATGTGTAATCCGTAATCCACGTCTCATTGCGGTAAGGCGTTTTTAATGCGTATGCCATATCCAACCTTTCTAAGTGACAGAGGCGGGTTTGACCCCGCCCCTGCCGTCGCACTATTAGTTAATGCTTGTTGCAGACTCAATGCGATAGAGTGCTGCTTCACGTAGGCGAGCAAAGCCGCCCATATAGTACCAACCGATGGTACGGAAACGACGCAATGCGTCAATCTCTGGACCAATAACAGTTGAGATGTTTTGTCCCATTGCTTCAGCAAGTGCTTCACGACCAGCTACAACTGCCTTATAGACGTTGACTGCTGGTGAGTTTGTATTTGCTGCGAATGGTACGCGAGGTGTTTCAACAATGAATGCACCTTCTAGAACTCCAACTGCACCAGCTGTGAACGGTGTACGCTCAACATACTTTGTGAGTTCTTGGAATCCACCAGTACCTGATTCAGCACGAAGATCGGCTGATTGGCGTGGGTGAAGGTATGCAGCATACAGTTCGCCGATACGAGGCAATGCCTTGTTTGTGCGAAGTTGTGTTACAGCTTCACGAATATCTGCTGTTGAGATAGTCGCTGCTGCTGTGATTGTATTTGTTGAAGTTGCTGTTGAACCTGCATAGATGACGTTTGAGCCACCTGTGAGGACTGATGCTACTACAGAGTCAATAGAATCTGCTGCGTTGTAAGCGATGATATCAGCAAGAGCTGAATCTACATCGTTGAATGAAGTTAGGTTTAACTTCTTTGTTGTTGTTACGGCTGAGCCGTATTCGTTAAGTGTAACTGTAACCTGGTTTGGGTTACCTAGTGCAATGCTTGATACGTCTGTTGTTTCTGTCAATGTAGATGTTGCTTGTGCAAGATCTGAGTAGATAGAGAACACAACTGACGAACCTGGCATTGCCTGTTGTACTGGCTTAA
>Ga0247723_1001005_pt1 | contig 17220 bp, 20 predicted proteins | sample MSEWelMarce5H_FC_FD_189079 | JGI IMG/M metagenome (GOLD analysis project Ga0247723, IMG submission 189079) | Subsurface sediment microbial communities from gas well in West Virginia, United States - MSEEL Well Study Marcellus 5H_FC | ecosystem: Environmental > Terrestrial > Deep subsurface >... | reverse complement strand
GAAAGTCTAGAAGGTGTCCTAGTTCCAGTCACCGCGGATTGGAACGTCGAACTTCTCAAGGAAGCCGGATTCAAACACGTAGAGTGTTACTGGCGTCACCTGAACTTCGCGGGTTGGGTTGCCGTCAAAGAATGAAGCCTAAGTATTTAGTTCCGTCTATGAAGGAAGTCAAGAAGGCGAAAGGCTCTAATGGCTTTACTATGGTTTCGAGTTTCTCCGGTTGCGGGGGTTCTTGTCTAGGTTTCGAAATGGCCGGGTTCAATCTTCTATGGGCGAACGAGTTTATTCCGGAAGCGCGGGAAACTTACCGGGCGAATCACGACGACGTTATTCTCGACGGACGCGACGTTAGAGAAGTAAAGGGTTCGGAGATTCTCGAAGCAATCGGCCTCGAGGTTGGAGAGCTGGACTTGTTCGAAGGCTCCCCGCCTTGCTCTTCGTTCTCAATGGCTGGCTCTAGGGAAAAGGCTTGGGGAAAAGTAAAGAGCTACTCGGACTCGGAGCAAAGAGCGGACGACTTATTCTTTGAATACTCGCGCTTGATAAAAGAGATTCAACCGAAAACCTTTATCGCGGAGAATGTTTCCGGGCTAGTTCGTGGGACGGCTCTAGGCTACTTTCGAGAAATCCTCCGCGACCTTAGAGATAACGGGTACACCGTCGAAGCGAAACTCCTCGACGCCTCGTGGCTAGGTGTTCCTCAAGCTAGAAAGCGAATCATCTTTATTGGGGTTCGAAGCGACCTAGTAGAGAGATACAAGGTTGCTCCGGCGTTCCCTTCTCCTTTTGCCTACCAGTATTCTCTAGACGAAGCTCTCGAAGGCGTAGAAGCTTTAGAGAAGTATCTCGACCCCGAAACCCTTTGTGACATTAGCCTTGATAGATACGCAATCGGTTCGGAGTGGGATAAGACTCCGGTCGGAAAATCTTCGGATAAGTATTTTCAGCTAGTAAAGCCAAATCCTTCTAAGCCTGTCGGAACTATTACCGCAAGCATTGGAAGTATGAGCGCAGCTTCTCAAGTTCACCCTTTAGAGAAGCGCAAGTTTACGTTAGAGGAGCTAAGACTTCTCTCGAGTTTTCCGGCGGACTTCGTTCTTACCGGAACTTATCAGCAACGTTGTGAGCGTATCGGGAGAAGCGTTCCTCCGCTTATGGCTAAGGCGATAGGTGAAACAATAGCTAGAGAGATACTTTCCAAGACCCTCTAGGGGATTGGGAAACTAAAAAAATTTTTAAGTTTGCGGAGAAAGCCTAATGCCAGCAGGACGACCAACTAAACCAGCAGAGATAAAGCGACTGACTGGCAATCCCGGCAAGCGCGCCCTGCCCGAGCAATCGGCAATAATGCTGATACCGCAAGCAAGCCATACTCCAGAACCCGCACGTCCACTTCTTAAATACGGCCAAGAACTTTGGGACAGGGTTTGGCAATCCGGCATAAATTGGATTAGCCCGAACACCGACCTCGAGCTTCTTCTTATGACTTGCGAAATGATAGATGAACGCTGGAACTTGAGAGTCCGCGTAATGACCGACAATAACCCGAAAGACCGTCGAGGACTTCGCGAGATTGACCGACAGATAGTTTCGAATCTCGGGCTACTTGGATTTACTCCGTCCGACCGTTCAAGATTAGGCGTTGCTGAAGTCAAGAAAATGAGCAAGCTAGAAGAGCTAATGGCGAAGAAGGCTTCTCGTGAATAGCTGGCCTCCGTTATGGCTAACTCCGGTTCCGAAGAAAGCTATCGAACAAGGCGACGGAGAAATAGTAATTGAGTTCTCGGAAACTTTCGGGACAATCGGTAAAGACGGAATCGCTGGAAAAGTTGGCGACGCTCTAAAGCTACGCGACTGGCAGAAAGAACTTATCCGACACGTTTACGCCCGGGACAAAGACGGCGGACTACTGGCACGTACAGCACTTATAGGCCAACCGAGAAAGAACGGAAAAAGCGCGCTCTCTTCAATCAGCTTCGCTCTTTATTCTCTACTAGCTGAAGGCGTAGACGGCGGAGAAGTTTATTCAATCGCCGCGGAAAAAGAACAGGCTCGAATCGTATTCGGTGAAGCTAAACGAATCGTAGAATCTACGGAGCTATCCGAAATGGTGAAGGTCTATCGGGACGCACTATTCGTTCCAGAAACTAAGTCCGTCTATCGAGTTCTTTCCGCCGAAGCGTATTCCAAAGAAGGATACAACCCGCACCGAGTAATCGCCGACGAACTCCACGCGCACAAAGACCGCTCACTCTTTGACGTTATGAGCTTGGCTATGGGAAACCGTGGAAGCCTTGCTCAGCTAATCGCAATCACAACCGCTGGAGTAAAAAAAGATATGACGGGTGGCGACTCAATCGCTTACAACTTGTTCCAGTATGGACAGAAGGTTTCCCGCGGAGAAGTAAAAGACCCGTCTTTCTTTATGGCTTGGTGGGCAGCACCGGACGAAGCCGACCACCGCGACCCGAAAGTTTGGGAGCAAGCTAACCCGGGCTTCGACGACTTGGTGGACAAGGCAGACTTCGAGAGCGCAGTAAAGCGAACCCCGGAAGCGGAGTTCCGAACTAAGCGACTAAACCAATGGGTATCTTCGCAGACCGCTTGGCTCCCGGCTGGAAGTTGGGACAAACTAAAAACGGAAAGAGAAGTTAGCCCGGACGCCGAAATAATCTTGGGCTTTGACGGCTCATTCTCCGGGGACTGTACCGTTCTAGTTGCGTGTACGATTCCGAAGACCGAAGACGAAAAGCCGTTTATTTGGCTAGTCAAGGAATGGGAAAAAGACCTAACTATCCACGACGATTTATGGCGCGTTGATATTCAAGAAGTAGAAGAAACGATTATGAATTTTATGCGCGATTATCCAAGAACTAGGGAAGTAGCTTGCGACCCTTTCCGCTGGCAACGCTCTATGGAAGTTCTAGCAGATAGGGGAGTGCCTATCGTGGAATGGCCTAGCACTTCACCAAAGCGTATGATTCAAGCCTGCCAAAAATTCCTAGATTCAGTAACCGGAGAAACACTAGAACACGACGGAAACCCAGTCCTAGCTAGGCACTTAGATAACGCCGTCACAAAGATTGACAACTTAGGAATTCGAATCGTAAAAGAGAACCGTCATTCTCCGCGCAAGATTGACGCAGCGGTAGCCGCAGTAATCGCCTTCGATAGAGCAGTTAGCAGTAGAATAGAAGAAATGGTTCCCGACTTCTTTTTCTAAGGGTGAAAAATGGCGACAATAATTCAGATAACAGGAGCGGTGCTAGTCGTCGCGGGTATTGCTTTATTCTCTATCCCGGTCGCGCTAATAGTCGCGGGTACAGCGACACTAATTTTCGGTATCGCATTGGAGCGTAAGTAATGCTAAATAATCTCTTCGAAAAAAGAGCAGTAAGTTTTCAAACAATCTGGGGAGCTGGTGACGACCTTCTAGACCTCAATCAGTCCGGGACGGTTATAAATTCAGAAACAGCTTTCAAGATTACCGCGGTCTGGTCGGCTGTATCTCTTATCTCGGACACAATCTCTACTCTTCCTCTAGACGCTTACATTCGACGCGACGGAGCAAGAGGCCCGTTCCGTCCTAAGCCAGCTTGGGTTTCTAAACCCGACCTAGACCAACAGCCTTCTGCGTTCTGGCAGTCCGTAATCGTTTCGCTTCTAATTGACGGCAACGCATTTATTAGAGTCTTCCGCTCCGGAGGCCAAGTCGTGAATCTTGTTCCCCTAAACCCGCACAAGGTTCAAATCAAGCGCAACGGTATCGGTCGCGTTATGTTCGAGGTTCTCGGAGAAAAAAATCTTCTTAGCTCCGAGGACGTTATCTTTATAGCGGACTTAGTTCGCCCGGGCGAGATTCGTGGAATGGCTAGAGTCGAAGCTCTCAAAGATAATTTCGGCTTGTCTATGGCGTTAGAATCTTACGCAGCTCGCTTCTTTAGCAACAGCGCAACCCCGCAGGGAATCATTACTTTTCCAGGGAATCTCAACAGCGAACAAGCGGAAAACTTACGTCGCGGATTCGACTCAGCTCACCGCGGACTAAAGCGTTCGCACAAAACCGGAGTTCTTTCCGGTGGCGCAGAATGGAAACCAACCGCGGTAGACCCTGAGAACTCTCAGCTAGAAACTTCACGTCGCCTATCAGTCGAAGACGTAGCTCGCGCGTTCAACGTTCCAAACCATATGCTCGGAGTTCAAGGTTCGACCGCTTACGCTTCGGTGGAACAAGACTCTATCTTCTTCGTCCAGCACACTCTTCGCCCAATCGTGACAAAGCTAGAGGTAGCATTCAGCCCGCTTCTAAGCGAAGTCCCGGGCGGGGAGAACGCATTCCTAAAGTTCAACCTAGACGGACTTCTTCGCGGAGATTCTCAGGCCCGAGCAACGTCTTACTCAATCGGACTTCAGGCGGGTTATTACACCGTGAACGATATCCGCAGATTCGAAGACCTAACTCCAATGGCAGATTCAGTAGCCGACCAAGTTCGCGTTCCACTAGCTAACGTTTCGATTGACGATTCTAGAATCACAACCGAAGACAAGAAGGTAGCTATGGCGCAGAAGCTAGTTCTTGCCGGATACGAACCGAAGGCAGTTCTCGCAGCTCTAGGGCTTCCAGCTATCCCGCATACCGGAGTTCCAAGCACACAACTTCAGCCAGTCGCGCAGCTCGACCCGGCTAACCCTGAAGGCGTTTACGAGGTTCAGTAATGGCTATAAGTTCGGGAGTTATCACCGTTGGAACAGTTCCGTCAATTATCGACGGAACTTTTAACTCTAACTTTCGTCTAATCATTCATAACAACGACAACACGGACGCAATTTACTTAGGTGGTTCGGACGTAACTATTTTGAATGGACTAGTTCTTCGAAAAGAAGAAACTCTCCAGCTAGAAATGAATCCGCTAGAAAGCGTTTACGCAGTATCGGCAAAAGCCGGACACACAATTAGTTATCTGAAGCAGGTATAAGTTGCCCTATTACATAACGGACAAATCCGCAGACTGCCCAGCTTGGGCCGTAGTAAAAGAAGACGGGGAACTTCTTGCTTGCCACGACACTAAAGAATCCGCAATTGAACAAGCTATCGCCGTATCCATAGCGGAAGAAACCGAATTTGTTGGAGAGCGCGCAGCCGTCGGAGAACTAAAGATTGGCGATTGGGTAACTTGGAACATTAGAAACCCGAAGGTTCTTGCTTTGGTCGTACTCATAGAAGGCGAACTAGCAGGACTAGAAGTTTACGAATTAGAGGACGAAGTTTATCACTCGACTAATCGCCTAATGATTATGAACGTCTTCAAGCTTCAGCGAATCCCAATGCCGGATAGAATTTCGGCGGAAGTAGAAAACGCAGAAGAACAAGAAGAAGACGAAGGCGAAGAAAATCTGCCAGACAACTATCGCCCGGCACTAGCTCCAGATGTTCCAGAAGGTAGAGCCTGCGGAAATTGCTTCTTCTTCAACGAAGCCCGACTAAACGACGACGGGGATAAAGCTTGGTGCGAGCGTTGGGACGCATTCGTAGACGGCGGAAACTACTGTAACGCTTGGCAACCTAACGAAGAAGATAGGGCAGAACCCGACGCGTTAGAAGTTGGAGATTCAGTTTCTTGGAATTCTTCTGGCGGAAGAGCGCGCGGAGTAATTGAAAGAATCGAACGGGACGGAACTATAAATGTTCCAAACAGCGACTTTACAATTACCGGAACAGAAGACGACCCTGCCGCTTTGATTCGTGTTTACCGTTCGGGCGCGGACGGACTAGAAGCTACCGATACTTTAGTTGCTCACAAATTCAGCACTCTAACAAAGATTCAAGAGCTAGACGAAAATCGCGCAGTAAATCTAACGCCACCCGCTTATATGAGAGCAGCCGCTAGACGCGGACTTGAATACTACGCACAAGGTCTAGCCGGGGACGGCTTAGTAGATAGAACCGTAAGAGAAGCTCGCGCTATGGCAGAAGGAAACGTGACCGCCGACAAGTGGGTTCGTATTGCTGCGTGGATTGCTAGACACTTAGGCGACCTAGATTCTCCAGACGCAAATCCTTCTTCACCGAATTATCCTTCCGCTGGAGTTGTCGCTCACCTTCTTTGGGGAAGTGGCCCTAGCAAATCTTCAGCTAATCGCGCTATGAAATATGCGCAGGGAGTCGTTGCTAGACTAGAGGAAGAAAATCGCGCAAGCATAAGTCAGGAAAGCGAACAAATGGCAAAGATTGAAAAGCGAACTAACGAAGTCCAGTTCGAACTGAGAGCCGTTGAAGGTGGCGACGGAATGACCTTTACCGGATACGCCGCAGTCTTCAACTCTCCTAGCGAACCACTTCCGTTTATCGAGCGTATCGCGCCCGGAGCATTCAAGCGTTCACTAAAGGCCCGCAACGATATCAAGCTTCTATGGAACCACGACACCGGAGCAGTTCTAGGTTCTACCCGGGCTGGAACTCTAAAGCTTGAAGAAGATAGCTATGGACTACGCGTAACCGCTATGCTCCCAGAAACTTCTCTAGGAAAAGACGTTCGCACTTTAGTCCAGCGCGGCGACGTATCGGCTATGAGTTTTGGATTCTCAGTTCCAGCTAACGGTGATTCTTGGAACACCGACGGAACCGAAAGAACTCTAAAGAGCGTAAGGATTCACGAAGTTTCAATCGTGGCATTCCCGGCCTATTCTCAGACCGCGGGAACCGCAGCCGTTCGTTCATTCGACGGAGTAGCGAAGCGCGCAGAGGTTGACGCAGACCAACTGGCAGACGCTATGCTGGCAATCGAAGACGGCAAGGACTTATCTCTAGAGCAGTCCGAGCTTCTAACAAAGGTAATCCAGCGACTAACCCCGCAGGAAGAAGCCGAAGCTGAAGCGAACTCCGAAGAGCTAACCGCGCTGGAACTAAAGAAGAAGAAATTCGAACTACTAATGAAGAGGTTATAAATGGCAAGCAAGGACGCAATCAAAGAAGCAATTCTAAAAGCTTCAGGTAATCCTGAATATGGAATAGTTGTTGATAATGTAGAAGCTTGGGCGCAAGCAATCTGGGAGCTAGACAACGCAGCTCCAGCTAAAGAAGTTCGCGTCACAGAGGCTAAAGAAACCCGATAAGGGCCGTCGAGGATTTCCCCCTTTCTCTCGACACGCAACCCCGCCGTATTCCTTTCCGGCGGGGTTGCTTTTTACCCGGATTGGTAGAATATAAATAGCGGGTCGAGTCAGCTCCCCGTTGCTTCGTATGAGTTAGCTCTACGTAATCCAATCAAAATAAACTAAGGAGTAACAATAATGTCAGACTTTCTAAAGTCGCAGGTTGAAGCCCGCAATAACCTAATCGAGCAGGCCCGAACAGTAATCGAGTCAGCCGAAGCGGACAAGCGCGGCCTAACCGTAGATGACCAAGCAACAATCGAGCGTATCGAGAACGAAATTTCTCAGCGCGACGCAGCTATCGAAACCGCTAAGAAAATGGAAGAGCGTGAAGCCCGCGCAGTAGACGCAGCCCGCAACTCTTTTATTCCTTCTAACGAGGTTCGTCAGGACGCAGATATCCTACGCGCAATCGCTAACGGAGAAATGCGTTCACACACATTCGCACCAGAGAAGAGAACCCTTGTTCCTTCGGACAACCTAGTTCCAAAATCTTTCTACGACGAAGTTTTCAGCGTGGCGAGACAGGCCGGGCCTATGCTTACCGTTTCTCAGGTAATCAATACCGCAGGTGGAGACACTCTAACAATCCCGACTCTAACCGGATATTCAACCGCAACAATCAAGAGTGCTGGTTCTGCTATCTCAGATTCCGAACCCGTTTTCTCAAATGTCCAGTTAAGCGCATTCAAGTATTCCTTCCTAGTCCCAGTAGCGAACGAACTTCTAGTTGACTCTTCACTGGATATTTCTGCGCTAATCGCGGAGCAGGCTGGAAACGCAATCGGTTTCGGAATCAACACAGGACTAACAACTGGAACCGGAACTGTAGAGCCAACTGGTATCTTCACAACCGGAGCCTCAGCGGTTACAGGTGGCACCGGAGTTTCAGGCGCACCGACCTACGAAAACCTAGTGGACTTGCTTTACACACTAGACGGACAGGCTCGCTTGCTTCCGGGTGTTGGTTGGTTGATGAACAAGACTGGTCTTGCGGCAGTTCGCAAAATCAAGGACGGTTCTGGAGCGTTTATCTGGACAGCTGGAAATATCGCACAGGGTCAACCAGACCAGCTACTCGGTTACCCGGTCTTCGAGAACCCCGCAACTTCAAACGTCGGAGTAAACAACTTCTCAATCGGTGTAGGTCACTTGCCTTCCCTGAAGGTACGTCTAGCCGGAGGAATCCAAGTTGCTCAGTCAGCGGATTACGCCTTTAACGCAGACGTCACAACCTTCCGTGTAACTGCCAGAGCAGATTCAAAATTGACACACGCAAGCCACTTCGTCAAATTTAAGGGTGGCGCAAGCTAAGCCAAAAGCATTAGCTAACAGACTGGAGAGGTCGCCGGACGGTAGGGTTTCGGCGGCCTTTCCTTTTGTCTTTTTAAAGTGATAATGTTTTTCTATGACTCCTACCAAATCAAAGAACCCTGCTAACCGTGAACAGTTCAAAGGAACGGTTACGCTTTATTCGAATTCGCCCGACCAACCGACGGGCTATGGGCAGCAAGCCCGCTACCTAGTAGACCGCCTGAAGCGTCACGGCTTCGACGTTGCTGCTCTTTCTAACTACGGACTTGAAGGAATCAAACGCGAACTGGAAACGCCTTACGGAAAGATTCCACACTTCGCCCGGGGCTTCGATATGTATTCCAACGATTCAGCTCCAGTAGACCATAAAACTTTCTCAGCTTCTAAGCCAAACCAACCGAACGCTATGATTACGCTTTACGACGTTTGGGTTCTTACTAATCCAGCGTTCAACGACATAGACATTCTGAGCTGGGTTCCGCTCGACCACATAACACTTCCACCTAGAGTCGAAGCTTTTCTAAAAAAAGAAAAGGTGACTCCGGTTGCTATGGCTCCGCACGGAGTTAGACAAATGGAAGCTAAAGGGATTGAGTGTAAATACGCACCGCACGGAATAGATACTAAAGTTCTAAAACCAACTTATGAAATAAACGGGCAGTCGGTAGAAGAACATATGGGAACCAAAGACCGCTTCGTTGTAGGAATGGTGGCCGCAAATAAAAGCTCGGGCCTAGTTCACCGGAAAGCGTTCTCAGAAAATCTACTCGCTTTCTCAATCTTCCAGAAGAAGCACCCGGACGTTATGCTCTATCTTCACACCGACCCAGTTTCTAAAGGTATTGGCTGGAATCTAGTTTCGCTTCTTCAAAGCTTGGGCGTAGATAAAAACGACGTAGCCTTTCCGAATCCGTTTAGTTATCGGTATGGAATTCCGCAGGAAACTCTCGCCGGATACTATACGGGAATGGACGTTCTTCTTGCGACGTCTTACGGCGAAGGCTTCGGAGTCCCGTGTCTTGAAGCACAAGCCGCAGGGACGCGCGTGGTGGGTTCTTCTTGGGCAGCTACTCCCGACCTTCTTTCTGAAGATTCTTTCTTAGTAGAGGGCCAGCCTTCTTGGGATTCCGGGCAGGACGCGTGGTGGCAGGTTCCGAACGTGCCTTCAATCGTTGCCGCGCTCGAAGAAGCTTACAAGCTAGGCAAGGGCCGTTCGCAGGTAGCAATCGACTTCGCTTCAGACTTTGACGTGGACAAGGTTTGGACTAAATACTGGTTGCCGATTCTACGGGAGAAATTCGCCTAATGATTCCAGTTCTAGGCTTCGCCGTTTACAGTCAATTCGACAAGGCAGATAGATTACTAGCTTCGATAGATTACCCGGTTAGGCATTTGGTAATCATAGATAATTCTCAAACTCAAAACTGGGAACCGAAGAAACCTGAATCGGTAGAGTTTTTCTTTGTCTTACGAATGCCTTATGGAATCGGATTAGTCGGAGCTTGGAACTTAGTAATCAAGTCCACTCCTTACGCTCCTTACTGGGTTTTGATAAACGATGACGCTTGGTTCGAACCGGGAGCATTACAGACAATCGCGGAACAAGCTGACCCGGACGCTCTAAACTTCGTAGACATTATCCCTGAATGGGCTTGCCTAGTATTTGGAGAAGGAGCAATCGCTAAAGCCGGACTCTATGACGAACGGTTCTATCCGCTCTACTTTGACGACAACGACCTTCACCGAAGAATGATAAAAGCGGGAGTAAAAGAAAACAAAATCCCCGCAAAGATTCACCACGAAAATTCTTCTAGCCTTAGCGGAAAGAGCAACGAGAATAACCGAACTTACGCAGCGAATCAAAATCTATTCAACAAGAAAGTAAACGAAGAAGACTTCTCCCCGGGCTACTGGGACTTAGAAACTAGAAGGGCTAATCGTTGGGATTAAGAATATATAACGGCGGAACTTATGATGTCTTTCATTGGGGCCACGTTGAAATGCTACGCAGACTAAAACAGTTTGCGGGCGAAGACGGAACGCTTATTGTTGCCATAAATACAGACGAATTTGTTAAAGAGTTCAAAGGCAAATCGCCCATAATGACCACCGAGGAAAGAGCAGCGGTAGTTCGGGCTTGTAGATATGTGGACGAAGTTATTATTAACTATGGCGGGCAAGATTCAAAGCCAGCCATAATTCAAGCAAAAGCGGACTTTGTGATTACTGGAACGGATTGGTCAGATAAGGATTACAACTCCCAAATGGGCTTTACTAGAGATTGGCTAGAAGCTAATAAAGTTGGGTTCGGGTTCTTGCCCTACACCGCAGGTATTAGCTCGACCGCTATAAAAGCCCGGCTGGTAAGATAGAAGCGAACAAAGGAAAATCTTATGGCAATCGTAAATGGTTATTGCTCACTCGCAGAAATCAAGGCTTCCGCAAGAATCTCGGATTCAGTCGACGATAGCCTTCTAGAGCTTGCGGTCGAATCAGCTTCTCGAATGGTGGACAGCTACACCCAACGCTACTTCTACAACGCTGGAACTGCGACCCGTTTATTCGCACCGCAGGATTCTTACGTTGCGGAAATTGACGACCTAATTTCTTTGACGACTCTTCAGACTTCGGACGGCGACAACTTCGGCACAACTTGGGCCGCTAAGGATTATCAGCTAGAGCCACTAAACGGAAACGTGGACGGTCTTACAGGACACCCAGCTACCCGTATCAGGGCCGTAGATGACTTTATATTCAACGTCCTAGACGGAGAAGCAACCGTTCGAGTTGTCGGCGTTTGGGGCTGGTCAGCGGTTCCAATCGCGGTAAAGCAAGCAACAATCATTCAGGCCGCAAGAATTTTCAAGCGTAACGATTCGCCTTTGGGTATCGCTGGTTTTGGCGAAATGGGGGCCGTCCGCGTGGGCGTTCAACTTGACCCGGACGTGAAGCACCTAATTGACGTTTACAGAAAAGTTAGATTCGCGTAATGGCTTCGATTACCGACCTTCGGGCTGCTCTTGCTACAGCCATTGGAGCTATCTCTGGGCTTAGAACTACCACCGAAACACCGGACACAATCTCCCCGCCTATCTCGATTATCAACGTCGCCAGCGTCAATTATGACAAAGCTGGTTCCCGGGGACTAGACGAATACAACTTCGTCATTACTTGTATCGTTGGACGCGTCGGGGAAAGAACCGCGCAAAGACTTCTCGATTCTTACGTGACTCCAGCCGGGACTTCGTCGGTTAAGCTTGCGATAGAATTAGACAGGACGCTCGGTGGGAGATGTGATTCTCTCCGAGTAACCGATATGCGGAACTACGGCTCCATTGTCATTGGCGAAGTTACCTATCTAGCCGCTGAATTCAACGTCGTAGTTTACGCACAATAAAACCGCTAGGAAAATAGGAGAAACAAAACAAATGCCAAAATATGTAGTTATCAACCCAAAGGTCACAATCAACGGTGGAACAGTTTCAAGTTCCGTCGCTGCCGCAACTCTAGAGCTTACCTCTACCGATATTGACGTGACCAGCTTTGGTTCAAACGGCTGGACAGAAATTATCGGTGGACTAAAACAGGGAACAGTATCCCTAGACTTCCACAGCGGATACGCCGCTGGTGAAATCAACACCGTTCTAAACCCGCTACTTGGAACAATCGCAACCGTAGTAATCAACCCAAACGGAACAGCTACTTCTTCAACTAACCCAGCTTGGACTGCGCTTGTTCACGTGAACAGCGTGACTCCAGTAGCCGGAGCAGTTGGCGACCTAGCTACGTTCTCAGTTTCTTACCCAACTTCGGGTTCCGTATCCTTCGCAACCGCATAAGGCTAGAGAATGAAACTAACCCTACGCATTGAGTTCGCAGACGGAACACACAAGGACGTTCTTGTATCGGCTCCCGATATGGTTGCCTTCGAGGACAAGTATGACATTTCGATAGCAAAACTAGACGACCCAAAAATGGGCTGGTTGCTTTTCCTAGCTTGGCATTCTGAGAAGCGAAGAAAACAAACAGACAAAGAATTCGAAGCTTGGCTAGAACTAGTAGACGCAATCGGAGCAACAGAAGACCCAAAAGTTCCAGAATAGTTGGGCTAGGCGATAGCTCCGCTCATTGGTTCATAGCCTCCCTAGCGGTCGAGTCCGGAATTCCTCCGAGTATTTTATTGGAGCAATCCGACCGAATGTTATGGACAATGAACAGGTGGCTTGTCGCTAAGAACCTTCCGAGATAAGTGAAGCCTTTGCTAACGCAGGGGCTTCACTTATTTGTGTTCAGTAGAATAGATAGAAGGAAGGCTGGTTGGAATGCTAAGAGTAGACGTTGAAGGCTTAGGCGCAACAGTCCGAGAACTAAAAAAATTCGAACCACAGCTCTTCGCACAAATGAGAAAAGAAATCATAAACGAACCCGGCGTAGCTTCTGTTATTTCTTCCATAGAATCTAAGGTTCCAATAGTTTCCCCGTTAGTAGGAAACCGATTAGGTCAAGGCGGAATGCTACACAACGGTAGAACCAGATACGCAACTCCTAAGATTCGCACCTACATAAGACCAAGCGCGAAACTAGGTAGAGGTGGCACGGAACGTTCCCTAATCGGATTCGAAGCAGTATCCCCCGGCGACGCAGTAGGGTTCGAGATACTCGACTTAGTTGGAAGTGGCCCGGACGCTGGTTCTAGAAACTCTAAGGGAATGCTGAAAAAGCTAGACGGCAAAGCTTCTCGATATGTTTGGGCAGGATACGAACGCAGAAAAGAAGGCGTATCAGCCGCAGTCCTAGCAATCATAAATAGATATTCCACTAAGGCAAACACAAGACTAAAGGTAATGTAATGGCAGTCAGAATACCGATTATCACCGTCTTTGATTCTAAGGGATTGAAGCAAGCGCAATACCAGCTAAATAAAGTTCGAGGCAACTTCCAAGCTCTAGGACGAAACGCTGCTATTGCCGGAGTTGGTATTGGAGTAGTCGCTGCCGCTTTAGGTAAGAGTGTCCAGAACGCAGCCGAAGCGCAGAAGATAATGGCGCAGACCGAAGCCGTTCTGAAGTCCACGGGGACTACCGCTAACGGAACCGCCGCAGATATCGCAAAGCTCTCCGAAACTCTAAGTCGTCAAACCGCAGTAGACGACGAACTAATTCAGTCCGGCGCAAACCTTCTTCTCACCTTCAAGAACATTCAGAATCAAGCCGGACTAAACAACGACATCTTCGACCAGACCGTTCAAGCAACACTAGACGTTTCCCGGGCTATGGGAACCGACGCAAGCACCGAAGCTATCCGTCTAGGTAAGGCGTTGAACGACCCGGTAAAAGGACTATCTGCCCTAAGCCGAGTTGGTATCCAGTTCACCGCGCAACAGAAAGAGCAGATAAAAGCTCTCACAGAATCAGGCGACCTTCTTGGCGCGCAGAAGATTATCCTTGCGGAACTACAATCTCAGTTCGGCGGTTCGGCACAAGCTTACGCACAAACCTTCGCTGGACAAATAGAGCTTCTTGGAATTGAGCTAGAAAACTTCAGCGAAGAAATCGGCGTTATTGTTATGCCAGCTCTCAGAAGTCTTATGGACGGACTCCGCGAAATGGCTCCGGAGATTGGTTCTAAACTACGCGACGCCGTGAACTCCGTAGATTGGAAAGCTTTAGCTAAAGCTCTTCTTGATACAGCGACGTTCTTTCTTCAGAACGCAGAAGTAATTATCAAAGTTTCGAGCGCGCTCTTCTTTCTCAATACCGCTTACAACCTAATCAAAGTCACGCAAGGAATCTACAACGCTATCGCAGTCGTTACTAATTCCCTTCTAGGTGGCACGGACACAGCAGCTAAGAAAGCCACTATCTCAATCGGCCTTCTTCGTTCCGCTCTAGTATTTAGCGGTATCGGCGCAGCCGTGATAGCTCTTGGTTTTATTGCTGAGGGAATTTCCAAAATGAACGAAGGCGCCAGAGCTACAACTCCAACGGTGACTAGCTTCGGAAGCGCAATTCTAAAGTCCGGACAAGACGCAGATTGGGCAGCCGGAAAATACGGCGCAGCTAAGAGCGCAATCGAAGGACTAAACGGCGCGGCAGCGGGATACAAGCCTCCGCTTATTGTTGGCCCGGACGCGGCAGAACGCAGAATGAATCTAGACAAGTCATTCGCTCAAAGCTCTATGACTAGATTTATGGCTGGTCTTTCCGGAAGCACAAGTAAAAGCGGAACGGCAGAAAAAACTTACTCACAAACTCTAAACGCAGCGGTAAAAAATCAAAAACTATTTACCAAACTAACTACTAAGAGGGGTATCTCCGAGGGATTGGCGGCAGACCTTCTAGGCGGAACTAAGGGATTGGCTATTGCTAAGAAAATAGCAAAGGGCAACACGGACTTAGCTACAAGAACTCAAAACAAGTTCAACAAGACCGCCGCAGGTATCGCAGAAATCAAAGCTCAGACCGAAGCAACTAACGCCCAAATCCTAGCTGACCAACAAGAAGCGGATAGAAAACGTGATGAACTTATTGCTTCAGAAAAAGCAGCTACGGACGAACGCGAAAGAATTTACAAGTCCTTTAGCGATTCAGTCACTAGCATATTCTCTAGTATCAAAGACTCAATCGTTGGAGCGTTTAGCCTTCCCGAGCTAGGCGGTTCGACTGATTCAATTATTCGAAATATGGACAAGCTCCTAGCCCGGGTAAAGTCTTTCTCAGGAAACATTACCAAGCTAGCTTCTATGGGACTAGACCCGGCACTACTTCAGCAAGTAATTTCGGCTGGGCCAGTTGCGGGCGCACGTCTAGCGGCAGGGCTAGTAGCCGGGGGAGCGGACGCGCTCGGACGAATAAACGCGGGCTTCGGAGAGATTCAGACTCTAGGTTCCGAAATCGGTATGACCGGAACGCAGTCGAGATTCAATAACACAACGCAACAAAGCGTCTACAACATAAGCGTTGAAGGCGGAGTTGGTTCTGGCGCGACTATCGGAAAAGCAATCGTTGACGCTATCAAGGCTTACGAAAGAACTTCAGGCGCGGTCTGGCAGGGTGCGTAATGCCAGCTCCAGCTATGAAGGTCGAACTAGGTCTTGACTTAGGAGGAAACGACCCGTTCGCTTTTCGACTAGACGACGCGGTAAAAGGTGTTCTTGATAATACAGATTTCACGCTAGGCGGAACGAAGCTCTTTGACATTTCTTCCCGTCTTGTTTCCGTGGCTATCCGTCGAGGAAAGTCGCAAGCTCTCGACCGCATAGACGCTGGTATTGCCACAATCACCGTCGATAACTTCGACCGACTCTTTGACCCGCTCTACGAAGACGGCTTGTATTACGGGCAGCTTATTCCCCGACGTGAAGTAGTCATTAGCTCCAAGGGCTATCCAGTTTTCAACGGCTTTATCGACGACTTTGATATTCAGTACGAACCGGGCAAGAAGTCCGTCGTTTCAATCGCAGTATCCGACGCGTTCTCCGTTCTGGCTAACTCTTCCCTAGACGAAGTAGTTCCACCGAGCGAATTATCTGGAGCAAGAATCGAGCGAGTTCTTGACCTTCCGGAAGTTAGCTGGCCGTTAGAAAGAAGAGAGATAGACCCGGGCAATACGCTTATGCTTGATTCAGTAGTAAACGAAGGCACGGGAACACTTAGCTATCTTCAGCTTGTAGAAACTAGCGAGTTCGGAACTATCTTTATTTCCCGCGAAGGCAACGTAGTCTTTAGGGAAAGAAACTCCGTCCCGAACGTTATCGACGTAGTCTTCGCAAACACAACAGTTGACCCGCTTCTAACTGCCGTTCCGTTTATTGACGTGAACATTGTTTACGGTTCTGAGAATCTTTACAACCGTATCTTCCTAGAAAACGACGAAGCTATTCCAGAAGAAGGATTCGCAGAAGACCTAGATAGCCAAGCTCTCTACGGTGTTCGCGCCTACGATAAGTCTGGACTACTGGTTCAAAACGCTACCGACCTTCAATTCCTATCTGACTACTTGCTAGAGCGATTCAAGCAACCGCAGTACCGATTTGAAACAGTCACGGTATCGCTAGACAACATTTCAGCCGAGCAACAGAACCTAGTTTTAGACTTAGAAATCGGCGACATTGTTCAAGTCAAGTTCTTGCCTTCGGAAGTTCCCCCGGCTATCGAGCAGTATTGCCGGGTAATCGGTATAAACAATAGCTGGGACAACAATAGCAAGAACATAACCTTTAGCTTGGAGCGCCTAGACTTCGCAATCTTTATCCTAGATGACGCCGTTTTGGGTGTCCTAGACGACGACCGCCTTGCTTACGAGTAAAATAGAAGAAAGACATAAGGAAAATAATGCCTAGAAAAACCTTTACCGCTGGAGAAGTCCTAGCTGCCGCAGACGTAAATCTATACCTGAGCAACGAAGTAAATCTTGCCACTAGCACCGCAACCGCCTATACCGTTCTTCCGGCTGACCGCTACGAAACCCTAGTCTTTACCGCAGCTTCAGCCGTGACCGTGACTATCGGAACCGCTACCGCATTCCAAGCCGGAGAAAGAATAGACATTCTTCAAGACGGAGCTGGAACCGTAACTATTACCCGGGACGGAACCGCAACTACTCTAAATGGTCGTGGAACCGCAGGAACCGCTTACAAGATTGGTCAGCGTTATGACGCTGTATCTGTTATCTGTATTGCAGCTAACACTTACCGCATTATTGGTAACGCAACGGCGGTCTAATGACTCTCTCAGCGTTAGGTATTTTCAGTGC
>Ga0247723_1001004_pt1 | contig 17220 bp, 21 predicted proteins | sample MSEWelMarce5H_FC_FD_189079 | JGI IMG/M metagenome (GOLD analysis project Ga0247723, IMG submission 189079) | Subsurface sediment microbial communities from gas well in West Virginia, United States - MSEEL Well Study Marcellus 5H_FC | ecosystem: Environmental > Terrestrial > Deep subsurface >... | reverse complement strand
CGAAGACGGTATGAGCATCCGTGTTACGAAATACTCCGATGGTGACGCCAACAAGCAGAAAATTCGTTTCGACCTTCTGCCTGCCTACGCCACCTTCAATCCCTTCTTTGCAGGTCAGGGATTCGGCGTGTAATGAACAAGGGGGAGGGCGCAAGCTCTCCCCTTTTCCTTTGAGGTAAGCATGGCAAAGGCGAAAGACCCGCGACTGGCTAGGGCTGGAGTATCCGGGTATAACAAACCCAAGAAGACCCCTAACCATCCAACTAAATCCCACGTTGTTGTCGCCAAGTCTGGGGATGAAATCAAAACAATTCGATTCGGTCAGCAGGGTGTTGTGGGAGCTGGCAAGGCACCGAAAACCGCAGGCGAGAAGGCCAGACGCGCTTCCTACTATGCAAGGCATAATGCGCAGGATTCCTCCCCTGACAAACTTTCTGCTCGGTACTGGAGTCATAAAACTAAGTGGTGACACAGATTTGGGTAAAGCCCAGTGGCGTTGAAATGACCATCAACCCCGAAAACATTGAATTAGCAAAATCGCTCGGCTGGGTGCCGAAAGATCAAGTACCCATTGTTGAGGAAGTGGTAGAATTACCCAAGCGCAGGGGCAGACCGCCCAAGATTAAAGAGGTGTGACATGAAGGGTTTGTACGCAAACATTCACGCAAAGCGGAAGCGGATTGAAGAAGGTTCCGGTGAGAAGATGCGCAAGCCCGGCACCAAAGGCGCACCTACTGCTAAGTCCTTCAAGAAAGCCGAGAAGACTGCGAAGAAGCCGAGGTTTGAGTAATGGCTACGGTTGCGCAGGTTGCGAAGGCATCTCTCCAACGAATTCTGGTACAGGCGTCTGAGGCTCCTCTGGAGGCAGACGAGTATCAGGATTTCATCTTCGCAATGAACAACTATATGCTTGCGCTGGATGCGTCAGGTGTGCATTTGGGTTATACGCAAGTATCTAACCTTGGTGATCTGGTTACAGTCCCTGTCGGCGCTCTTCGTGGAATGATTGCGAATCTCGCTATCGAGGTGGCTCCCGATTACGGCGGGGTAGTAACTGATGCACTTGTCCTACAGGCCAGAGAAGGTCTTCAGGCGATGAGGATGCTCGGTCAAACTATCGGCGCAACCCGCAACCCTTCGACGCTTCCCATTGGTTCTGGCAATACAGATACTGGCTACGGCTGGACTTGGAATTTCTATCCTGACAGCGAAGAGTCTATCTTGGCTGAAACGATTGGCTCGATATCTCTGGAGAATCAGACCAATGTATGACCGGGCGTATGGCGTAAAGCAATCTGACTTCACCGCGCAGACTTCGATAATCTCAGGCTCGTTTCTGGGGTTCTTTGCGAATGGCTACAACTACAAGATTAGCTACGACAATTTCCTCGGTGGACTCGGTGTAACGGGTTCCATTGCTCAGGATGGTGCATCGACTGGTACTCCGGTTCTCGACATTCAGGGTACTGTTAACTTGATCCGAAACATTGAAGACGGATCGGGTATTGTTACTAACGTCTCCCCCGAAAACGGCATCACGATAGCCCACAACTTCACTGTCAACACCGCCGGTCAACCGTTGATGCAGGACATTGCTGCGGCGAGTCCTATGTTCGTTTCATTGGTAGGTGGTACTGGTATTTCATGTACTACGGTGGGCGACACGATTGAGATTGCTTCCACTGATGCTGCTTCGTATGCCTCTGTCTCGATGGCTGGAAACGCTACTGCTACGACTATTGCATCCACGGCGACCCCGGTAAAGGCGGCAGGTACGTTTGTGGTCGGTGATGTATCTACAGGGTGGACGGCTGCAACCAATGGCCGAATTACCTACACAGGGCAGACAGGCAGACATATTATCAACGCTCTTGCGACTCTGGATGTGGTGTCGGGTACTAACCACAAAATCTCACTGTTCATCGCTAAGAACGGGACGGTGATTTCCACGAAGATGACCGACACGATTTCTTCTGGTGGCCCAAGAGCGATTGCGACTTTCGTGAATCTAATCCTGAACCAGAACGATTACCTTGAGATATTTGTCAGAAACGAATCCACAACGGATGGTGTTATTGCTGTCAACGCAGTCTTGAGCGCACTCTAATGCCGATAGTCACTCTCCCCATCACTAACGGGTTCTATGTAAGTAACTCCCTGCCCATCTCGGCGCAAGAGTGTACTAACTGGTATACCGTGGTTGAGAGTGCTCCTTCATTGGCTCCAGAAACGCTCAGGGGAACGCCGGGGATCGAACAGGTAGAAACATCAGGGACTATCTTGCAAGCGAACAGGGGCGCTCACACGATGGCTGGTGTGGCCTACTTTGTGAACGGAACTAAACTTTACCAATTAGACCAGACCCAAGTTATTCCGACCGAGGTTTATGATCTGGTAGAACTGGGTACTGTGGCAGGTACTGCACGTTGTTCTATGGCCGATAACGGGACGCAACTATTGGTCCTTGTTCCTGGTGGCAATGGGTACATCTACAACCATGTAACAGATACGTTTACCCAGATCACAGATTTAGACTTTACCGCTAACGGTAATCCTCAGTTTGTAGTGTTCATTGACGGCTACTTTGTCGTCACTACTGATACGAAGAAGTTCATAGTTTCAGCAATCAACGATGGACTTAGCTGGAATGCCTTGGACTACGGAACGGCTGAATCTGACCCTGATAACATCGTTGCTCCCATAGTATTCAAGAACCAGTTATTCATTTCGGGAAGTCAAACCTTCGAGGCTTTCCAGAATATCGGTGGATCAGACTTCCCCTTCCAGAGATCGGGATTGTTCTTGGATAAAGGTGTGTTCTCTCCCTATTCACTGATTAACACTCAAGACACGTTCATGTGGGTGGGTGGTGGGCAGAATGAATCCCCTTCCATCTGGGCGTTTGCTGGTAACTCGACTCAAAAGATTTCCACTGTTGCGATAGACTTCATTCTTAAAACACTCACCAACGATCAACTGGCGAATGTGTATTCGTGGACGTACTCACAGAATGGTTCGTACTTTGTAGCTTTTGCGCTACCGAATTCGACTCTGGTTTATGACCATGCCTCTAAACGCTGGCACGAAAGAAAGTCCTACATTGAAGGTGAACAGGTAGGCTATAGGGTTTCCGGTCTGACCCAGGCGTATAACCATATCTTCTGCGGTGATCTCATTGATGGCCGTATAGGTAAGCTGAATCCTGATCTGTTCACTGAATACACTGGAAACATCATTCGGACAGTTGCTACCCAGCCTTTCCAGAACAACACTCAATCCATGTTCGTGCCTTCCATTGAATTGACCGTTGAATCAGGTGTGGGTAATGCGGAATCGGTTAACCCCCTGATTGCAATGGATCGAAGCGTTGATGGTAAAACGTGGTCGGATCAGAGAACGCGAGAACTAGGAAGAATTGGTCAGTACAACCGTAGGGCAATCTGGCGCCGGAATGGTCGGGCTTCCAGATTCGAGGTGTTTAGATTCACCCTGTCCGACCCTGTCAAACCAGTCATTATCCAGTTGAACGCAGACATTCTTCCGGGGACGAAATGACCGGCCCTAGACTCAACGCTGCCAATCCTATCGTTGAAGAAAACGGCACCATGTCGCAGCAGTTTAGGACATGGACTCTGGACGCTTCATTGAGTATTCCGATCATAGGAACAGGGTCTCCCGAAGGCGTAGTCACTGCTAGGCAATACAGTCTATACATCAATTCTGCCGGTGCTGCTGGCTCAATTGAGTACAGGAAGATGCTTCCAGATATCGGTGGGGATGTAACACAGGGATGGAAATTAGTGTAAGAGCGTGTGATGACGATGAGGCTTTGGAGTATCTCCGAGACCCGTCTGTTATCAAGTTACTCAACATCGACCCACAAGGGATTGGGTTAGACTGGATCACGATGATAATGGATGAAAAACTTTTGGTTGTCGCAAAGCCAGAAGGCACCGAGTTAGAGATTCATGTAGCGTGTAAGTTTCGAGATCGTGGCGCAGTCCGCGAAACAATGAAGCAAGGGCTTGAATGGTTGCATGGTCAGGGCTTTTCAAAGGTGTGGACTACTGCACCGGATGAGAGAAAAGCTCTTGGAAAAATGTTAGAATTTCTGCAATTCCGCAAGGTCGGAGAGAGGTGGGAACATGGGTATTGAAGCTGCTGTTTTGGGTGCTGGAAAGCTAATCGGTGGTCTTACTGCTGGAAAGGCTGCGGCTGCTGGTGCTGCTGCATCTCTTGCTGGAAGCGCAATGGATCGACGCGCTCAGGGTAAGGCTGTAAATCAGGCTAACGAAGTTGCTGCGGCTCGAACAGACGCCGGTCTTGGTGCGCTTCGTCCTGCTTTCGAGGCGTCCCAGAATGTACGCCGTGAAGCTCTCGGCATGGGCAATCAAATGCGTCAGCAGGGAATGCAGCAAGGTCTGGGGATGATCGGTCAATTGTACGGGCCGACTGCCGATCTGATGCAGCAGGGCAATCTCGCAGCTCAGAGGATGATGCTTGCAGGTCTTCCGATGCAGAGGGCTGCAATCCTTGGTGGGAAGATTGATTACAGCCAGCTTCAGCCCCAGACGATGAACTACGATCCTAATATGCTTGCTGGTATATTCGGTCAGGCTCAGTTGCCGCAGGGTGATGTAACCTACGCTCCCTTCCCGACTGCTCAGGCGATGAGGTAATCACATGGCGACCCCTGCCGAACAGTTTGCCGCGCAACCCATTGATGCCCAGATGAATCAAATCAGGCTTTGGTTTCAACAGAATCCAAGTGCCAGTGAAACCCAGATTCAGAGCGCAATGGATCAGTACGGAGTTGCCCCTAAAACGGTTGCTCTGGCGATGGGTAACACTAGACTTCCTAATGCTCCAGCTTCGATTCAAGTGGCTCAATATCAAAACATCACTGGTAACAGGTCGGACATTAACGACATCAACCGGGCGATTGTAGCTAGGAATCTCGGTGTATCTGCCGAAGAATTATCTGGTCTTGGCGGGATGGATTTAGCTCAGGCTCAAGCTCTCACCGGTCGGGTATCAGAACAGAATGCACAAAAGGGACAGGTTAGTCAGGATCAGATCAGGGCGTTCATAGCAGCCAATCCCAATCAGTCTGACCAGCAAATTGCTGCCATGATGACTGAATATGGCGTGACTCCACTTCAGCTTTCTCAAGCTACTGGCGTGGATGTTGGCACGATTCAGGCGCGACTTGGCAGTGCTGTTCAGGCTGGTGCTGAGAATATCCCAACAGGTCAGGCTGGGTTTGAGCAGGCTCTTACGTCTGGACTAGCGAGTGCAACGGGAACGCTTCAGGGCGCTGAGACAAAGGCTAGGGGTGATCTGTCGGCGTCGATGGAAGAAGTTGCCAAACTCTATGGGCTGAATGTCGATGATCTTAGATCGGCAGGACAAGTAGCGCGTGGAGACATAGAACGCACCTACGGGCAAGCTGGGCAACTGTTCACCCCTTACCAGCAGGCAGGCACAACGGCTCTCCAGCAGCAACTGGCGCTGTCTGGTGCGCTCGGCCAAGATGCGTTTAATGCGGCGTATCAGGAAAGCCCGTATGTACAATTCCTCCGTGAGCAGGGTGAAAGGTCTACCCTGTCTGGTGCTGCTGCAACTGGCGGTCTTGGCGGTGGTCGAGTACAGCAAGAACTTGTCCGCTTTGGTCAGGGTTTGGCAAGCAAAGGAATACAAGAGCAGATCAACAATCTGGCTGGTCTCTCAAGTCAGGGTATGCAGGCTGCTGCCGGTGGTGCTGATATCTTCACTGGCATGGGTACGAATCTGGCAAACCTCGGTACTGGTACTGCTCAGAACATTGCAGCCCAGCGTCAGGGATTGGCAGGTGAGAGAAGCGCCTACGGTGTGAATCTGGCTAACCTTGCGAGTTCCACTGGTACGAACATTGCCAACCTTCAGGCTCAGGCTGCTAGAGATACTGCAAGCCAGAGAGCAAGGGCCGGTGAATTGCTGGCGGCTCAGATTGAAGGCACGACAGTAAATCTTGCTGATCTTGCAGGCGCTCAAGGTACTAATCTGTCCAACGCTTTCCGAGACTTTGGCAATGCTGGTTTGAATATGTCTCAGAACGCAATTGCTCAACAGATCGCAGCACTCCAGCAAGCAGCAGCAGATGAAGCTAACGCGCAGCAGAACTATGGTATCAACACATCAGCAGCTTTGAGCGGTCAGCCGTTCATGCAGCAACAGCCTTACAACTATAGTGGTGCAATTAACAATGCTCTTCAAGCTGGCGCGCTGGGTTATGATCTAGCTGGTGGCGGCAACCAATCGCAAGGCACTGGATTCATGCAGGGTATTTCTCCTAGTGCAAGAATGGTTCAGGGCGGTGGGCAACCAATCCCGCAGGGATATATCAATCCCGGTACTGGTCAGCCGTTTAATGTATTCAGCACTAACTTGCTTGCAGCTAGACTCGGAGGCACACGCTAATGGCCCAAGATATCGGTTTACTGCTTCGCGGTCTCGGTGCCGCAGTCTCCAATCAGGTTCCTCAGTTTCGCCAGCAGATGGCGCAGGAACAACAAGACAGGATGCGCCAGCAAGAGTACGAAGCCCAGCAGGCGCAAAGGGCGCAGCAAGCGCGTATGCAGAATGTTGAGATGATGCAGGCTCGCCAACAGGCTACTGCTCAAGATTTGGATGCCGGTTTGAAAATGGCGGCTCGTGGAGACTGGGAAAGCCTTATAGCTCTAGGTGAAGACCGAATGAGAATTGACCAGCAGTTGGGCGGCTCTCTTGAAAACGATATGACTCCCATGTTTGTGAATATGGCTCGCAGAGCTGCTGCCGGTGATGCGATGGCAGGGAGTATGCTTACGTCACAGTTGGCTCAAGGCGTTTCTGCGATGTATGACAGAGGCTTGTTGCAGATGCCGGAAGTTCAGCGTGATAAAGGTGTCGTTGTTAATGGAAGGTTGGTCAATCCGTATAGTGGCGATGTAATAGCAGAATTCCCCACTGAGGCGGCTGCACCTACTCCGCAATCTCCAATCGGCAGACTTCAGTCAGACATTGCGGCGGGGTTGATCCCTAGCGAACTTGGGCAACAGCTAATTACTGCTGAAATGGCGGCAGCACAGCGAGCGCAAGCAGAAGCAGAGCAAAAAACGCAATCCGCAGCGACTCAGCAGCAGTTGATGAATGATGAATCATTGCGGGCGCTTTCATTAGCCGAATCGCTGATCGCAAATCCTAATCTAAAACGGGCTGTTGGTGCTATCCAAGGCCAATATATACCAACTTTGCGAGGCGGCACTGCTGATGTGGAAGTTGCCTTTGACGAGCTTAAAAACCTGTTGACTATGGGCAACTTGGAAAGGATGACAGGCGTTCTGAGTGAAAGCGATATTAAATTGATCGCAAGTGCTGCCAGCGGTCTTGATCTTCGCATGAGTGATGCTTCGGCTTTGGCTAAACTAAGCCAGATTCGTGACAGGCTGGTTCTTCGTCTGAAAGAAAAGGGCTTGATAAGAAACGATTACGGGACGCCCGGTGTAGTTACGGGACAGGTTCAGCGTGACGAGACTCCAGCGCCAAGAGTTATAAATGGTTATACCATTACAGAAATTCGCGGGGGCTAAATGGCAAAGTACGAACTTAAGGCACCAGATGGTCGGATTGTTGTTGTTGAGGGTAATGCTCCTCCAAGCCAGCAAGACGTTGAGCGTATTTTTGCCTCTATTCCGACTGCAAGGCCGAGTCTTATGCAGCGAGCTTCCCAAGCGATAGCTGGAGGCCCAAGGGAGGGTTTCCCTGAATACATTGCGGATGTGTCGCCAGAGGAAGCGTTAGCAGCAGAGCGCAGTATGGGCGATCCAGCAGCAAGCATTGGTCAGGATAGATTTGGAAATCCAGTTATTCAGACTTCTCGCGGCACGTTCTATTTGAATAAACCGGGCTTGTCTGTCAGCGATGTTACTAATGTGCTTGGTGGTGCAGAGAGGGCAATCAAATCGGCCGCCCCTTATGTTGCCGGAGGGCTTGCTGCTGCACCTTTACGGGCTGCTGCTCAGACAGGCGTTCAGGGTGCTATCGGTCTGGCACAAGAGGCTATTACACAAACTGGAAGAGGTGTTCAGGGTGAGCAGGTTGACTGGTCAAAGCTCGCAACAACCCCGATGTTTGCAATGGCTGGTGACGTTGCTGGCAGAGTGGCTTATCGCGTGGCTGCTCCTCTGGTGTCTAAAATCGTTGGCAGGGCTTCTGATTCAATTCGAGTAGTTAATTCTGATGGAACGCTTTCGGATGAGGCTATCAGGCTGCTTAGGTCTAGCGGGGTATCACCTGACGAATTTGCCGCACTAGCTTCTCAAGAAGTAGATTCTCTGCAAAGAACTGGAGTATTAACTAGGGAGCAGGCAGAGCGTTTCAATTTTATGAAAGGCATGGGCATAGAGCCTACCACTGCACAGATCACCAGAACGGCAGACGACTTCCAGCTACAGCAAGAGCTTGCCAAAAGAACCACCGGCGTTAGATCGGCTCTTGAGGGGCAGGAGGCTGCAATAGCTGGCGCATTTGATACCCGCATTCGTGGTGTTGATGCTCCAACAAGTGGCTCTGCTGTATGGGATGCTGTGGCGAATAAGGCTACCAAGCTGGACAGCGAAATTGGCAGGCTGTACGGGGAAGCAAGGGCGGCGATTCCTGCTGATCGCAATATCAAGTTTGGAAGGTTCTTCAATACACTAAAAAGCAAAGGCCCATCAAATCAGGCAACTGGTGGCATTGTTGCAAGTGTTCGTGGCTACCTTAAAGATGCCGGAATTCAGTCTGGGCAGCAAACCGTGATTGGGGCTACTGGACTTCCTACTCAGGTTTCTGCTGCAACCCCTGCAAGCGTTGGTCAGGCAGAGGCGCTCCGTATTGAGTTGAATAGGCTGTATCAAAATGCCAACAAAGAAGGCAGGGCTGTGATCCGATCTTTGAAAGAAGCATTGGATGAGGACGTATTGCGTACAGCAGGTCAGGATTATTTTGCCCAAGCGCGTATGGCAAAGGCAGAATTTGAGCGCGGTCTTGATCGAGAGCTGGTAAACAAATTTGACACGGCATCTGAGAGCTTAATTCGAGACATTCTTGATAACAGCATAAAGTCTGACGAAGTGTTCAATCAGGCGGTTCTAGGATCAAGATGGAGACCTAACGATCTACGCCAGCTTACCAATTATCTGGCAGACGGATCAGAAAGCGGGGCAGCTGCTCTAAGGTCTTTGCGCGCTGAAACGATGGATTACATTAGGCAAAAGGCATTTGTTGGGCCGGTCGATGAGGCTGGGAATCAGGCTATGAGCAGGGCTGCATTAGAACGCGCACTCAACAAGGTTGGTCAGGATAAGTTGAAAGTCATTTTCAATGCTGACGAAGTGAAATTCTTGGAAGATATGCTTAGGCTGGCAAAATTGCGGGAGCCTGTCAGGGGTACAGCACTTGGTCGCGGCCCTAGCGCGCAGGCAATTGAAAGGCTGGAAAAGTCACTGCTTTCCAAGATTCCAGTTGTTGGGGGTCTGGCTGACTTGGCCGTGGCACTTCGACTGGTTCGTGCAGAAAGTGCTGCTGCCCAGAGGATGATTTCGCCGTCTGCTGGTACAATATCGGCAGTTGGAAGGATGACACCTGCACAAACATTTGTAGGCCCGACAGCCGCTGGTAGAGTCCCGGCAGCAGTGCGCGGAATTGGCGCAGGCACCACTACTCAGGAGCAAAGATAATGGCGCGTTTCGGTTCGCTGGATACACAATACTTTGACGATGCAGGCAATCCGCTAGTCAATGGCAAGGTCTATTTTTACGAGACGGGAACCACGACTCCTAAAAACACTTATGCCGACATCAACTACAACATCCCAAACGCTAACCCGGTAATCCTCACTGCCGCTGGTCGTCAGCCTAACATCTTCTTCGATGGTGTAGCGAAAGCCATCCTCACGAAGTCAGACGATACTCAAGTTCTTGTAAGAGACCCGGTGGGTGATACTGCTTCGACCTTTGGTAACGCTTGGATCGCATCGAAGGATTACAACGCTAACGATGTGGTACAGGGTTCGGATGGTCAGTTTTACGTTTCACTTATCAACGGTAACGTTAATAACAATCCTGTCTCCACTACGGGTTCGTGGACGTTCCTTTACTCTGTAGAGTGGAATGCCGGGACTACTTATAAACTTGGCTCGGTGGTAACTTATCAGACCATTGTTTACCAGTCTCTTCAGAATTCAAACCTAAACCAGAATCCCCTAAGCGCACCCAGTTTCTGGGTTCCAATCCAGTTGGCTTGGAATTCGTCTGCTACCTATGCGATTAACGCTAACGTAGTGGGAACTGATGGCGTTTTGTATACGTCACTTCAGAATGCTAATACGGGTAATGTCCCGGCTAGTTCTGCGTCATGGTGGGTGGGTAGTTCTGCTGCTGCTGCTGCTAGTGCTACTGCTGCTGCTGCCTCTGCCAGTGCTGCTTCTACGTCTGCAACAAACGCTGCGGCTTCTGCATCCACTGCTACGACTCAGGCAAGCAACGCTGCTACATCAGCAAGCAATGCTTCAACGTCTGCCACCAATGCTTCCAATAGCGCGTCTGCTGCGTCTACGAGCGCAACTAATGCTTCTAACTCGGCTACTGCTGCGGCTACCAGTGCAAGTAATGCGGCGGCGAGTTATGACTTGTTTGATGACAGGTATCTTGGTGCGAAAGCAAGCGACCCATCTGTCGACAATGATGGAAATCCACTTGCTACTGGTGCGATGTATTTCAATACAACTACCACTACGACTAGGGTTTATAACGGTTCTGGCTGGCAAGACACTGCTGCTATTTCACCATCTCCCGGCGGTTTGACTTACGTTGTTAAAACAGCAAACTACACAGCCCAAGACATGGAAGGTATTCTCGCTGACACCAGCGGTGGAGCGTTTACAGTTACCCTGCCAGCTACTCCAGCAACTGGCGCTCAGGTAGTTGTTGCCGACTCTGGTAACGCATGGGGCACTAACAATCTCACTGTTGGCCGAAATGGTTCGACCATTGGCGGCTTGGCTGAGAACTTAATTTGTAATATTACCGGCGCTAGTGTGCAGTTTGTTTATGACGGCTCTACATGGGAAGTCTACGCTCAGATAGGTGGGAATGGCGGTAACGCAGCTACTCAGCCGGGGAACAACGCATTTACAGGTGCTAACACATTTTACAACGCTACAGGGCAGACATTTGGAACCGCGACCGCCACACAAGATGGAATCATTATTTCGGGGCGAGCTGGCGGGTCATCTTCATATCGCGCCACATTAACTCCGGCGACATTATCTGCAAACAGAGTTGTAACTATCCCTGACGGCGGCAACAATTACACACTTGGATATTTAAACCTTCCAGCGGTTGGTACAAAAACGGGCAGTTACACTTTAGCTGTTGGAGACGTTGGCGAATATGTTCAAGTCGGGTCTGGCGGGTCGATTACGATTCCTGACGCGACATTTTCTGAAGGCGATGCCGTTTCTATTTTCAACAATACAACCGGCAGCATTACCATTACTTGTTCAATCACAACTGCATATATAGCCGGAACCAACTCAGATAAAGCCACCATGAGTTTAGCAACCAGAGGCATAGCAACCGTGTTGTTCATCAGCGGAACGGTTTGTGTTGTGTCGGGGAATGTGTCGTGACAGGTATAATGCAGATGTTTGTGGGCAGTGTTTCTTCGCTGGTGGTGGACTACCTTATTGTAGCGGGCGGTGGTTCTGCTGGTGGTGCAACTTATCACGGCGGCGGTGGCGGTGCAGGTGGAGTTTTGGTAGGCAGCCTTTCACCGGCATTAGGATCAAGCATTACAGTTACCGTAGGCGCTGGAGCTGCGGCTCCGGGGACGTCTGCTTCCGGCGCTCAAGGAAGTTCCTCTGTTTTTAGTTTGTTCACATCAACAGGAGGTGGCGGCGGGGGTAACTACACAGCAACCGGAACTGGTGGCAATGGCGGCTCTGGCGGCGGTGGCTCTGTTGGTTCTGGCGGCTCTTACTCTGTGCCTCAAGCCGGAGGTACTGGCGTTAGTGGTCAAGGATTCGCTGGCGGGTCAGGCACCCAAGCTTCCTCACTTTATGGTTGTGGTGGTGGAGGCGGGGCTAGTCAGGTTGGTTCTAACGGGACAAGCGCAATAGGCGGTAAGGGTGGCGATGGTATTGCCTCATCAATTTCCGGTTCTTCAGTTTATTACGGAGGCGGTGGTGGCGGGTCGGTTTACAATAATGACGGCCCTGCTGGTGGTCTTGGCGGTGGTGGTGCTGCTGGCAATCTCACAACAAACTCAGGAACAAACGGGACAGCAAATAGGGGCGGTGGTGGCGGTGCTGCTGTGAGTCATTCGGCAGGAACGGCGGGAGCTGGCGGCTCTGGCGTGGTGATAGTTTCATCTCCTCAAGCAGCGGCAGCGACCACTGGTTCGCCAACAGTAACAACTTCCGGCGGTCGCACGATCTATACCTTCACCGCATCCGGCACGATTACGTTCTGAGGTTTACATGGCGCACTTTGCACAACTCGATGACAATAGCGTGGTGACTCAGGTAATCGTGGTTCACAACAACGAACTGCTGGATAACGGTTTGGAATCGGAAGCCAAGGGCATTGCATTCTGCCAGTCACTATTTGGCGGCACATGGGTTCAGACATCCTATAACGCCAACATCCGCAAGAACTACGCAGGGATAGGCTACACTTACGACTCAGGTCGCAACGCATTCATCCCGCCTAAGCCTTTTAGTTCATGGCTGCTTGATGAGGCAACGTGCAACTGGCAGGCTCCGGTGCCGATGCCCACTGACGGCAAGTTATATCGTTGGGATGAACAAACAATTTCGTGGACAGAATTAAAAACCTTGTAAGGGGTAATTCATGGCAACACTATCAGACATCATCACGCCGAGTAATATCGAAACGGCAAGCAATACTTCAACTCTGACGAATAAGACATGGAACAGCAATACCATTGGAGTTGCGTATGGTGGCACCGGGGTTACATCGCCCGGCACTGCTGGCAATGTTCTGACCAGTAACGGTACGGTGTGGCAATCAGCAGCACCCAGTGGCAGTGCGAATCTTCAGGAATTTTCAACGTCGGCAGTATGGACGAAACCATCTGGGGCCAATTTTGTCATGGTTGAAGCATTGGGTGCTGGTGGCGGTGGTGGTTCTGGGCGCTCTGGTAGTTCCGGAACCGATATATGGGCTGGCACTGGCGGCGGTGGCGGGGCTTATGCGTACAGGATATTCAAAGCATCCGATTTACCCTCTTCAGTGCTTGTAACTGTTGGCGCTGGTGGTGCTGGTGGTGCGTCTATTACTGCATCTGATACAAATGGCTCCAGCGGAGTGGCCGGAGGAAATTCGCAGTTTGGTGAGTTCCTCATTGCATACAGGGGTGGTGCTGGACTTGCTGGAAGTGCAGCTAGTGATGGAGGCATCGGCGGCGGTGTTCTTGGTACAAATGGCGTACCTGTAAATGACGGTGGAAACGTGACAAGTGGCACTTTCCAAGGCGCATTTGGGAGGGGCGGCGGCCAAATGGGCAATGGCGCATCTCGCACATATTCCAGCGGTTTTGGCGGCGGCGGCGGCGGTGGTAATGCCAATAAAGGCGGCACCGCTACCACTGGAGCAGCGGGAGGCTGTAGTTATCAGGGTGGCGCGGGCGGCGGTGGCGGCGGCACAATATCTGCAACGCCTCTCACATTCTTCGGTGGCGCAGGCGGTTCAATTGTCGGTGATTCTGGGGGCGGTGGAGTGGCTGGGGTGTATGGAAAAGGTGGAAATGGGGCGGCTTCACGCTTTGGTGGTGGTGGAGGGAGATCTAGCGAAACCGTTTCAAGCCTAGTATTAGGCGGAATTGCTTATGGAGATTCCAAGTTCGTTACAACTTCAAGTAACACCATTATTTGCGTCAGTTCTGACAATGGGGCGACATGGACTCAGCAAGCTGCGGTATCCATAGGTAACCAAACCAGAATTTATTACTTAAATGGTCAATGGGTCTTAATATCTGGATCGCCAAATATAATCGCAACGTCAACTAATTTGACATCATGGTCACTAAGCATTCCCCCCGCAAACGTAAGTGGACTAGCGTTTAATTCTGGCACATATGTAATGGTTGCCACTGCTGGTCAGATATATACATCTACAGATTTAATAACGTTCACATATCAAAATAGTGGCACAACTCAAAGCTTGAATGATGTTATACATGATGGATCAAGATGGATAGTTGTAGGAGCGAACGGTGTATCTCTTACATCTACTGACGCGATTTCGTGGACGATTGTTACGACTACCAGTTCGGGTAACTGGTCTAAAGTCGCATCTAGCGGTTCGGTCATTGTTGCAACATCATCGGCAACGCCTTTTGCATGGAGATCAACGGATAACGGTGCTTCGTGGTCTCCAGTATCAACAACGCTAACAGCAAACGGTGCTATTATTTATGCCGGTTCTCAATTTGTTATCGCTGTATCCTCAAATGTTTATACGTCATCCGATGGAAACACATGGACAACACAAACAGACGGAACAACTGATAATTATGGTGGAATTGCATACTCTGGAACCGCATATGCTATTTCGTCATCCACCAGCAATTCAAACGCTGCCATTACTTCGCCTACTGGCGTAACGTGGACTACGCGTACTTTTGCATCTGTGACTTATCCTGCAACTCCGGGCGGTAACGGCGGGATTGCTGCTGGTGGTGGTGGCGGGGCTGCAATTGTGAACGGGACTGCTGGCGGTTCTGGTGCTGGCGGTGCTGGCGGCAACGGACTTGTTCGCGTTTATACTTGGTGAGGTGGACATGAAATTCGCAATAATTGAGCAAGGTGTTGTGGTAAATATTGTAGTTGCAACTCCTGAATTCGCAGCACAACAAGGCTGGATCGAATGTCCTGAAGGGGTTTCTATAGGATGGCGTTTTGACGGAGTTGAAGCCTCTGCGCCTGAACCAGACCTTGAAGCTATTGCTGCTTCAGAAAGATTCAATAGAGATTCGTTACTTGTTGAATCAGACGTAAATGTTTTGCCTGATAGATGGGCAGCGATGACTACTGAGCAGCAAGTGTTGTGGGCCACTTATCGCCAAGCCCTTCGAGACATTCCGCAGCAAGCAGGCTTCCCCACTGCAATAGTCTGGCCTACCAAGCCCTAAGGAGTCGTTGTGGACTACCAAGTTCTCTTTAATCTTGCAGTGACTGTTGCAGCTTTCTTCGGCGGCTGGATTCTGTCTCGCATTTATACAGCGATTGACCGGCTGGATGATGAGGCTCGGAATATGCCGAAAAACTACGTTAGCAAGGATGACTACCGGGAAGATTTGAGAGAAATAAAAGAACTGCTTGGTGCCATCTTTAAAAGACTGGATCACAAGGTAGACAAGTAATGCTTGATCCAATCACAGCCTTTGCTACAGCCTCGGCGGCTTTCAATTTCGTCAAACGGGCGGTTGAAGCTGGTCGTGAGATTGAGGACGTAGGCTCTCAGCTTGGAACGTGGTTTAGTGCCTGCGCTGATCTGAAGCAGCACGAAGAAGAATCCCGTGATCCTCCTATCTTCAAGAAGCTGTTGAGCAAGGGTTCCGTTGAGCAGGAAGCAATGGAAAATTTAATGCGTAGGAAGAAGATCGAGCAGCAGGAAAAGGAGCTTCGTGAGCTTATTGTCTACCGGTTCGGTGTTGAGGCGTACCGCGAGATGATGGACGAGCGCAGACAGCTTAGAGAAGGCAGGGCGCGTACTGTAATGATCCAGCGTAGGCGCAGGGCTAAAACTCTACAGAATGTAATTGCTGTTGTTTTAATTGCAGGAATATTTGCAGTGCCGGTTGCGGTATCAATGTGGCTACTTGGAAAGGTTGAATAATGCTTACTCTACTGTCTACGCTCGCAAGTTTTCTGACCGGTGGTTTGCCCAAGTTGCTTGAGCTGTTCAAAGATCGTGGCGACAAGAAGCATGAGCTTGAGATGATGCGCATGTCCGTTGAGCGCGAAATGCAGATGGCAGAACGTGGTCTGGTTGCCCAACAGCGGATTGAGGAGATTCGAGCAGACGCAGCAATGGCGCAGGCTGCAGCTTCTGAAAGGCTGGCGCTATACGAACACGACACCGACATTGGCAAAGGCGCTCCCAAGTGGGTCATCGGCCTTCGAGCCTCGGTACGTCCGGTCATCACGTACTGCATGTTTTTCATGCTCTGCCTGATCAACGCCTTTGGCTGCTGGTATGCAGTGAAACAAGGGGTTCCGTTCTACGATGCGTTGGGTGTGCTGTGGACGGAAAACGACCAAGCTCTGTTCGCCTCAATAATAGCGTTTTGGTTCGGTTCGCAGGCGTTCGGCAGTGCGCGTAAGTGACGCAGGAAAGCAGCTTATCAAGGACTTCGAGGGTGTCCACAGACGCCCTTACCTTTGTCCTGCAATCCTCTGGACGGTGGGTGTGGGAAGAGTCCTATATCCGGAGCAGAACAAGCTCAAGATACCCGAACGTAAAACGTACCCGTTGAAGACCGAGCATGACAAAGATTGGTCTGATGAGGCAATTGATCTCCTTTTTGATGCAGACCTGCTTAAGTTTGAGAGCGGCGTTCTACGACATTGTCCTAATAGCACTTTTAGCCAAAGCCAGTTTGATGCCTTGGTTGCCTTCTCATTTAACTGCGGTCTTGGTGCCCTTCAGGCTTCTACTCTCAGGTCTCGGTATAACGCCGGGGACATAGAGGGTGCAGCAGCGGAGTTTCCCAAATGGAACAAGGGAGGGGGCCGAGTGCTACCGGGGCTGACAAGACGTAGACTGGCAGAGCAGGCGCTGTTCCTTTCGTGATTCCACAAATCAGGCCATTCTGAAAAGCTGTCATTTGTGGAAAACCAATAAATCCTCAAACAACTGCTTTACTTCTGTAAACTCCCTGCTTTATACTACGCCCTGTGCAATCCCGCACACCAAGGGCTAATAACAATGAACTATAAAGATATTTGGCAGAAACTCTCTGCCATTGACTGCACTAATCACGTTGAGAAAAAGAACGGCCTGTCTTACCTATCTTGGGCGTGGGCATGGGGTACGCTCATGGAACATTACCCGGATGCCCAGTATTCGTTTGACCAGCCGCAGGTATTCCCTAACGGAACGCAGATGGTGTTCTGCACTGTCCAGATCGGGG
>Ga0247723_1001003_pt1 | contig 17231 bp, 28 predicted proteins | sample MSEWelMarce5H_FC_FD_189079 | JGI IMG/M metagenome (GOLD analysis project Ga0247723, IMG submission 189079) | Subsurface sediment microbial communities from gas well in West Virginia, United States - MSEEL Well Study Marcellus 5H_FC | ecosystem: Environmental > Terrestrial > Deep subsurface >... | reverse complement strand
ATCTGCTAAAGCCCACGATAAGGAACTAGGTTCCTATTACGATGCGGTAAGACAGGGAATTGAACCAGTATCAACAAAGCAAAAAGATATTGATGCTGCGGTGGTTGCTAGCAATACTGCTGGCAAAGCGTTCAATGGCAACACAATGGGATTCAAAGACTAACTAACAAGGAGTAACAATGAAAGATAATATGGAAAGTCCTATGGACGAAATGAACGAGGGCGTTGACCTTGTTAAGAACGTTGAAGAAGCAGACTACTATCCAGCAGCTGACAAGCAATATCCAAATGCTCGTAAGTATATGACATACGAATCACTACAAACCGGAGTCGGAGGAAAGAAATAATGGCCGTTAAGAAACCAGGTAAGTGCCGTAAGTGCGGTAAGTCAGACAAGATGTGTAAGTGCTAATGAAGAAGAAGCCAGCCAAAGTCGAAAAGGTAATGAAAGAGTTCAAAGCCGGAACCTTAAATTCAGGATCTAGTACTGGACCTGTAGTTACTAATCGCAAACAAGCCGTAGCTATCGCAATGAGCGAAGCAGGTATGGCTAAGAAAAAGAAAATAAAGAAAAAGGTCGCTAAGAAAAGTGCCAAGTAAGAAAGATCCTCGCCTAGTGCGAGCAGGTGTTGAAGGCTTTAACAGGCCTAAGAAAACACCATCACACCCAACTAAGTCACACGTTGTTGTGGCTAAAGAGGGCGATCAAGTAAAAACAATTCGCTTTGGACAGCAAGGTGTAATTGGCGATAAGAAGCCAACTGCACGCCAAGCATCATTCAAAGCACGTCACGCTAAGAATATAGCCAGAGGCAAAATGTCTGCGGCATATTGGGCCGATAAAGTTAAATGGTAGAAAGAGGTAGATAGGTGCCAACAGGAACTCCAGGATCAACTCTAGTAGCTGAACTAAACAGGCTAGCCAATGGTGGCACCTATCCTCCCATCTCCACATATGTTGATGAAGCAAAGGCCGCAAAGAACTGGGCAACTGCTCGTGGAGTTACAACTCAACACACAGATACGGTAGGTATTCTCAATGACATTGCGGGGATCACGACTCCTGCGTGGCAGCATCTGGACTATAACGGTGTATGTAATTACATCGCTGGCACTACTGGTCTTACTGCTAACGCAGCTCTCCAAGGACTCACATCTTGAGTGCGACATTTAACCTTGTCTTAGAACAAGCAACTACATTTAACTTTCGGATTCAAATTAAAAATGACGATACACCGTTGAATCTAACAGGCTACACCGGCACGATGACCGTGCGCCCGTTTACTGGGTCTAGTACAACAACTTTGATTGCCACCATAGCCAATGGCTATATGACATTTACTACGGCTATTGAAGGTCGAGTAACCGTAAACTTTCCATCATCTATTACCAACATTACTCCAGGTCGCTATGTCTATGACCTAGTACTTAATTCAGGTGGAACAATTACAAGATATTTAGAAGGCCAATTCACAGTGACTCCAGGGGTAACAGTATGAGCGAAACAATTATTGTTGTTGAATCCATTACCCCACAAGTATCTGTTACATTTGCTGCTGACCAAGGACCGCAAGGCGGTCAAGGTGTAACTGGTCCAACAGGTTCTACAGGTCCAACAGGATCAACAGGAGGTACAGGTGCAACAGGTTCTACAGGAGCAACTGGTCCAACTGGTGCCACTGGCCCTACTGGTGTTACTGGTAGTACTGGTGCGACAGGCGTTACTGGGCCGACAGGTCCGACAGGATCAACTGGTCTTACAGGCGCAACAGGAGCTACAGGCTCGACTGGAGCAACTGGTGCAACAGGTGCGACTGGCTCAACTGGACTTACAGGATCTACTGGACCTACGGGTCCAACAGGTGATGCTGGACCAACAGGCGCAACTGGCGCCACAGGCAGCACAGGCGCTACGGGCAGCACGGGCGTTACAGGAGCGACTGGATCTACAGGCGCTACAGGAGCCACGGGGCCGACAGGACCTACAGGTGACACAGGACTAACAGGTGCAACGGGCGCTACAGGCCCCACAGGGGCTACAGGACCCACTGGAGCAGACAGCACAGTGCCAGGACCTACAGGTCCAACTGGTGCAACAGGTGCTACAGGTGCAACAGGACCTACGGGCGCTGATTCAACAGTTCCAGGACCAACAGGTCCTACTGGTACCGCTGGAGTAACAGGACCGACAGGTCCGACAGGTGCCGATGGCGCTAATGGAGCAACCGGTGCAACAGGTCCAACAGGTAGCGCAGGAGCCGCTGCTGCAATTACTTATGTTTATACCGCTACCGCTGGCCAGACAACATTTTCTGGCGCAGATCTAAACTTGCTAACTCTTTCTTACACAGTAGGAGCTGAACAGGTATATCTAAACGGTGTGCTTCTGGTACGTACTAGCGACTACACAGCTAGTACTGGTACTTCTATCGTTCTAGCAAGCGGAGCAATAGCCGGTGATTCATTAGCGGTAATTGCTTATGGAACTTTTACAGTAGTAGATACCTATACACAAGCACAGATAAATAACTTATTTAACAACAACGATGTATTAACAATAACAGGAGCGTTAATCTAATGCCAAATACAGCAAAAGTTTTATTTCGTGGAGCAGCAACTACCACGACAACAACTACTCTTTATACAGTTCCTAGTGCAACTACCACTATTGTAACTGACATTGTTGTTGTTAACACAGCTGCTTCAGCAGGTACTTTTACATTGGCACTTGCTGGTACTTCATTAGCAACCACAGTAACTGTTAGCGCCAATGATTCAACAGTGATTCCAGTAAAACAAGTTTTAGTTGCTACAAATACCATTCAAGGCGGTGCTTCAGCTACAACAATTAACTTCCATATTTCAGGAGTGGAAATTTCCTAATGCCATATATTTACAAAGCATCTAACGCAGGCGGATTCAAAGCGTTAAACCGTTATACTAAAATGTCGGCATCTAATGATTTTACTGGAACAGTAACTGGTGGAACTCTTTATACTGCAGGCGGTTTTAATTATCGCGTATTTACAAGTAGTGGCACTTTAGGTGTAAGCGGTGGCACTCTTTCTTGCGACGTGCTAGTTGTAGCAGGTGCTGGTGGCGGTGGTTATGACAGAGCAGCAGGCGGTGGTGCAGGTGGATTTAGAACCGCGACTGCATTGTCTATTTCATCTAATATTACAATAACTGTTGGTGCTGGTGGCGCTGGACAAATTTCCTATTCTGGTACTGGCGGCGCAAATGGTTCGGATTCTGTTTTTTCAACTATCACTTCTGCAGGTGGTGGCGGCGGTGCTAATATCAGTACTGGCGCCAACGGCGGTTCTGGTGGTGGTGGATATGGACAGGCTACGTATAACGGCGGCGCTGGTAATACTCCCCCAACATCTCCATCACAAGGAAATAACGGCGGTACTTCGTTAGGTGGAAATCCATATAACAACTCTGGCGGTGGCGGCGGTGCTGGAGCAGTTGGCGGTACTGCGACAACTGCTGGGCCTGGTGCTGGTGGTATTGGTTCCTCAACCGCAATAAGCGGTGGAGTAACAACCGGAATGGGGCAACTTAGTAGCGGTACTTATTACTTCGCTGGTGGCGGTGGTTCTGCTGGAGATTCAGCTACAGGAAATAGACCTGGAAGTGCTGGTGGCTTAGGCGGTGGTGGTAAAGGTGGAGATCAAGGACAAAATGGTGTCGCTGGAACTGCTAATACAGGTGGCGGTGGCGGCGGTGGTGGAAATTTTCCACAAGGCTCTGGCGGCAATGGTGGTTCAGGAATTGTAATTGTACGGTATTCAATATGATTTCTATTAACAGATTAAAGGTGAACTAATGACAAGAGCTAGAGATCTATCAAAATTTATAGTTACCTCTGGTACTACCGCCAATAGACCGTCATCTCCAACTCAAGGTCAGTTATATTATGACACTTCGCTTGCTCAACTACTAAACTATCAAACTGTTACTAATGCTTGGGTAGCGGCTGGATCAACAGTAGTGCCAGTTGTATCTGGTGGAACATTGGCTTCGGATGCAACTTACTATTACAGAACATTTACTACCAGTGGAACATTAGCAATTACTAACAACACATTAACTTGCGACATTTTAGTTATTGCTGGCGGTGGTGGTGCTGGAGGTAATTCTGGCGGTGGTGGTGCAGGTGGCTTGCTTTATTGGGCTTCCAATTCTTTATCAACCAATACTTACACGGTAACAGTTGGCGCAGGAGGTTCTGGCGGTGCCATTGGAAATTCAAACGGAACAAATGGAACAAACTCAAACTTGACTGGTGGAAGTTTGTCACTAACAGCAGCAGTTGGTGGAGGTTTTGGTTCAGGAACTTCAACAACAGCAGGCACTGGCGGTTCTGGAGGCGGTGGCGCAAGAGATATGATCTCTAGTGGCGGCGCTGGAACGGCAGGACAAGGCAATAATGGTGGAACCACAATTGGAACTTCTTGGGCTGGCGGTTCAGGAGGTGGCGGTGCGGGTGCTGTTGGTGGTTCAGGTACTAGTTTTGGCACGAACGCAGATTTTGGAGGAAGTGGTGGCAATGGTGTTTCAACATATTCTTCTTGGGGAAGTGCAACATCTACTGGTCAAAATATAAGCGGAACTTATTGGTATGCAGGCGGCGGCGGTGGTGCTTGTGACGGAACTACAAGCACTGGCGGAGTTGCAGGCAACGGCGGCGGTGGTGCTGGTGGTCTAAACGCTGCTGGTGTTAATGGAACTGCTAATACTGGTGGCGGTGCTGGTGGCTCTGACCCTGCTTTTGCAGGAAGATCTGGCGGTTCAGGAATTGTAATTGTTCGATACACACGATCTCAAGTAGGAGGATAAAGAATGTCACATTTTGCAGAAATAGATTCAAACAATATCGTTACCCGTGTTTTGGTTGGGGATAATAATGATCCCAACGGAGATGAAGGCTATCAATGGTTTGTAGATAATCTTGGTGGAACTTGGGTAAAGACAAGCTATAACGGAACTATTCGTAAAAACTTTGCTGGTATTGGTTATACCTACGACCAAGCAAGAGATGCTTTCATTATGCCTAAGTGCCACGATGAAGCAGTACTAGATGAGGAAACTTGTCAGTGGACTTGCGCCAACGAATTGCATAACCCTGTAGTGCTAGAAGCTTAGTATAGACTTCACCTATGAAGGTGAATGAATACTTTGATCGGGTTGTAGTAATAAACCTTGATCGCAGGCCAGATCGTATGGAGATACTAAGTCCTCAGTTAGATAAACTAGGAATCCAGTACGAAAGATTTTCAGCAATAGATGGCAAAGAGCGTGGTATCAGTCCGGTACTAGCTGGCAAGTTAAGTCACGTTGAAGTGCTTAAAGGACAAAACGGACAAAAGGTTTTGATCCTTGAAGATGATGCTAACTTCGTAGATGGATTCAATGAGAAGTTTTCACGGGTAATCCAAACGCTACCTTGGAACTGGGACATATTCTATCTCGGAGCGCTAGTAGATAAACACACTGGCAAGTTAGAACGCTTTAACAACCACTGGCATAAGCAAGTTGTTAGTACTGGTACGCAAGCCTACTGTGTTAATCCTAATAAGGTTGATTTCTTTATTGAGAAACAACTGGAGTGGGATGGCTTTGTAGATGTTTGTTACAGAGTTCTAGCCGCTGAAACAAATGCCTACATCACACAGCCTAACCTAGTAACACAATTCCCCTCATACTCAGATTTACGAGAACGAGAGGTAGATGACTTTTGAAAGTTGCCATATACACAATCGCACTGAATGAGAGCAAACACGTTGAACGCTGGTATGAGTCAAGTCGAGGTGCTGATTACCACCTCATTGCCGATACCGGATCAACAGATGACACAGTTGCCAGAGCTACCGCTTTGGGTATCAATGTCATACAAGTTGGGCTTTCACCATTTAGGTTCGATGATGCAAGGAACGCATCTCTCACGGCACTGCCGCTAGATATTGACTACTGCATATCGTTAGATATGGATGAAGTAATGGTTGAGGGTTGGCGTGAGGAATTAGAGAAGGCTCACGCTGACGGAATTACTAGACCAGGTTATAGATTTATCTACGCTTGGACTGAGGATGGCAAGCCATCTGAGGAAATGACAGGCTTTAGAGTCCACGCCCGTAAGGGTTACAGATGGAAGTATCCGATCCACGAAGTACCAGATCCATACGGCATAGAAGAAACAAAGAAGACTTACGACTTTCAGGTTCACCACTTGCCTGATAATGAGAAGTCACGTGGCCAGTATCTACCAATGTTAGAGATGGCAGTAGCTGAAGATCCTAATAGTAGAAACCTTTACTACCTAGGTCGAGAATACTTTTACAAAGGTAAGTTTGAAGACTCTCTACGTATACTAAAGGGTTACTTAGATATTAGTAAGTTCCCAGAGGAACGCGGATATGCGCTTCGCTTAATGAGTAAGTGCGATCCAAAGATGGAAGAAGAATATCTGATCCGATCTACCGAAGAATACGGTAGTCGTGAGTCTGTTCTTGCGTTAGCAAACTATTACTACCGAACCCAGAAGTGGGACGAGTGTTTACTGGTATCTCAGAAAGCGCTAGAGATAACCAAGAAGTCACTTAACTTCTTATCAGAACATTGGGCGTGGGGCCATATGCCTTACGACCTTATAGCAATAAGTAGCTGGCAACTGGGTGACTGGAAGACAGCATATGAGTACGGAAAGCAAGCAGTAGAGATAAGCCCAGATGATGAGCGACTGGTAAATAACCTAGCGTTCTATAAGGAGAAACTAGATGGCAACACTTAACGATATGATTAGCGAAGTTCGTTCTTCGCTAGCCGGCTATACCTTGCGCCAAGATAGAATCTCTTATCTGACCAGCGCAATCAGCACTACTGATACAGCAATTCAAATCGGTTCATCTAGTAACTTAGCCAAGGGCATCATCGAAATTGATGATGAACTTATCTGGGTAGATAACTTTGATAAGCAGAACAATACAATGAACGCAGCTCCAGGCTTTGGTCGTGGTTATCAAGGCACATCTCCTGCGCCTCACTCGACTAATGCTCAAGTGGTATTGACTCCTACATTCCCACGCACAAACATTAAACAAGCGATCAACGACACTATCGGATCCTTGTATCCTAAACTCTGGGCAATCTACTCAACTACCTTTACCTTTAACGCATCTCAGACTACATACCCGCTACCAGATGATGCAGAGAATGTGCTCTATATGTCTTGGCAGACAACGGGTTCTAGCCGTGAGTGGCTACCTATCAACCGTTGGCGCCAAGACCTAATGGCTAACGTTGCTACCTTTAATACTCAAAAGACAATTAACATTTATGAGAACGTACAACCTGGTAGAACTATTCAGGTTTGGTATGCCGCTACACCTCAGACAATGACTAGCGGAACTGATGACTTTACAGCGGTTACTGGTCTACCAGCATCTTGCCGCGATGTAGTTGTCTACGGCGCAGCCTATCGTCTGCTTTCATTCATTGATCCAGGTCGCATTAACCTTACTTCTGCTGAATCAGATCTTGCTGATAGCAAAGTACCAGGAGCTGCTGGTTCTTCTAACTCTCGTTATATCTATGCTCTATATCAACAGCGCTTACAAGATGAGTCGCTGAAGTTGTCAGACAAGTTCCCAATTCGACTCCACTACACAAAGTAAGGCAGGCCAATGACCAGAAAATTCTCATCAACTAGCGTCTCAACTACGCTATCTGCTGGTATTAACAGCAGTGCTACAAGCATCGTTGTAGCGGCTGGTACAGGCGCCTCTCTTATGGGTGGCGTAACACTGGCTGCTGGTAACGTAGATTCCTTTGGTATCGCACTAGATGTAGATACACAGAATGAAGAAGTAGTCTGGGTAACTAACGTATCGGGAGATACGCTAACAGTTGTTCGTGCTAAAGCCGGTACTTCTGGTATCGCTCATACTGCTGGTGCTACAGTCAAGCACGTCTTTACTGGCGATGACGCAACCTTCTTTACTACAGGGACTGCAACAGCTGATGGCGCAGTGCCTAAGTCAACAGTCACCGCTAAGGGTGACTTGATCGTAGGAACAGCAAGTGGCGTAGTTGCTCGTCAAGGTGTAGGTGCCAATGATTACATACTTACCGCAGACTCAACTACTGCTACTGGAGTTAAATGGGCGCCAGCTGGTGGCGCTGCTGGAGATGTAACCCTTACCGGTGTGCAGACTCTAACCAATAAGACTTTAACTGCTCCGATCATTACGTTAGGTATTAACGCTCAGACTGGTACTACATATACAGTCTTAGCAGCAGATGCGGCTAACTTGATTACAGCAAACAACTCATCAGCACAAACTTATTCGATTCCAACTAACGCAACAACTGCGTTTGCTATCGGAACTCAGATCAACATAATTCAAATCGGCACAGGACAAGTAACAGTACAGGCCGCAAACTCTGGTACAACTACTATCTTGTCTACTGGCGGCACAGCCGCTACTCCTAAGACTCGTACTCGTTACTCAGCAATGACTTTGATTAAAGCCGGAACTGATCTCTGGTACGCAGTAGGTGATATTTCCTAATGCCGATACTAGGGATCCTTGCCTCTGCTAAAAAAGGTGTACCTGAAGCCCCTAGTATTGGAACAGTTACGTTTACAAATGCGACAACTGTTTCGATTCCTTTTACAGCGGGCTATAGCGCAACACCTATTACTTCTTATGTAGCTACATCTTCACCTTCAATTAGCTTGAGTGTTTCTGGAACTACATCTCCATTAACCGTAACTGGTTCTTTTGCTTCTAACACTGCTTATACATTCCAGATTGCTGCGGTTAACGAAGCAGGAACTGGCGCATACTCAGCTGTTTCCAACTCTGCTACATCTCCGTTACCTCAACCTTCTTCTGTTGAGTACGTAGTTATTGCAGGTGGTGGTGGCGGTAGCAACGGCGGTGGCGGTGCTGGTGGTATGAAATCTGGTACTGCTTCAGTTAGCGGAACCATAACTGTTTCAATTGGTGCAGGTGGCGCGACCGGAACTAATGGTTCTGGCTCTAGCTTTGGCGGAGTATCAACCACCGGTGGTGGTGCAGGTGCTGCAACTACTACTGGCAGTAATGGTGGTTCTGGCGGCGGCGGCTACACCAACGGTGCTGTTGGAGGCGCTGGAGGAACAGGAGTTAGTGGCGAAGGAAATAATGGCGGTTCAGGACCAACACCTGGCGGCTCTGATGGTGGCGGTGGTGGCGGCGGCAAAGGTGCCGCAGGTTCTAACGGTGCAAGCGGCAACGGTGGCAATGGTGGCGCAGGCTCAACAGCGCTTGCAGTAACCGGCGCTGGCGGTGGCGGTGGTATTGCGCAAAGCGCTGCTTTTGCTGGCGGTACAGGTAGCTCAGGCGGAGGTCGAGGATTTGGTTCTGCTGGTGACTCTACTGGCGGTGCTGCTAACACTGGCGGTGGCGGAGGCGGCGGTGCTCCACGCGGCGGTGGAAATATCAGTACTGGTGGTAGCGGAATAGTACAGATCCGTTATTCATCTTCATCATTTGGACAAGCAACTTCACAAAGCGGAGCATCATATTCTAATAGTGGTGGTTACCATTATTACACTTGGACTGGAAGCGGGAGCGTAACCTTCTAATGGCTTATGGCGATGATATTACCGAGGGTTTAAGTTATGTACTGTCAAACCCAGCAGGATCTACTAACTACACAGCTACTGGCTACTCCTACGATATTGCTATCGCCGGTCTGCCATTCTTTATTAGCCCATTAGATGACTCACCCTATCGCCGTGTAACGGCGCAGTACCGTAAGCAACAGATTGACCAGAGCCGTGAACCAGGTGAGCAGACGCTTACTGGTTGGTGGTTGCGTTCTCAGTCATCATTTCACAATGGTCAAGGCATTAAGTTCTTTGAGCCAGCTCAGGATGAATCGCTGCGCTTCCAGTACACAAACTCTAAAGGTTTAGATGTATGGACTAAGGGACAAGCAACGCTACTAAAGGCTTGTACTAATACCCATATTGTTACTGGTGGTATCCGTAGCAACAAGCGTCCTTGGCAGTTTATGCGTTCGATTACTTGGAGCGGTACTCAAGGAATTTTGCTAGTAGATGAATACGATGTAGATAAGATCGCAGCTGATGGAACCGTAACTCACTTCATTGATTACAACTCAAGTACCGATGATCCTGTCTATGCCCTATGTGATGATGGCGTATACGCCTACTGGGTTACTAACGACACAGTATCTGGCAAGTTAGAAGTTAACAAGAAGATTCTAACTGCTACTAGCGCAACTGCACCAACAGTAATGTTTACTTCACCAAGTATTACGGTGACTAACGCGGTAATGGAATACACCAAAGAACGTATCATTATGTGCGTTAACGATAAGATCTATGAGTTCCCAACTAATCAGGCATCTATGCCTACTGCGGTCTATTCACACCAAGACCAAGATCATATCTTTACCAGCGTAACTTCATCTGGTACTGCTATCTACGTATCAGGCTATAGCGGTATCCAATCTAATATCTACAAGTTCACACTTGATACCACTACCGGTGCTATGCCTACGTTGACCAGTGCTATCACAGCAGCAGAACTACCAGTAGGTGAAACCACCTTTAAGATCTCTTACTACCTAGGCTATATGGCTATCGGAACAAGCCTTGGTATGCGCGTAGCGCAGGTATCAGATCAAGATGGATCTATTGCCTATGGCCCACTGCTATTTGAAACCACACAACCTGTCTATGACTTTGCTTTCCGTGATAAATATATCTGGGCAGCAACTGGTGTTGATGGTCAGGTAGGTGTTACCCGTATCAACCTTGGTACCGAGATTGCTCCATTGATATTTGCCTATGCTTGGGATCTATATAACCCAGCAGACACATTAGGTACCAGTACAACAGCTTGCGCTTTTATCGGTGACACTAACCGATTATCGTTCTGTAACGCTGGTAATGGTAGCGATGGAACTATCTATATTGAGTCAGCAACAACACTATTAGCCAGTGGCTTTATGCGTACTGGTTACATTCGTTACAACACACTTGAGAATAAGATCTTTAAGTTAATCCAACCACGCATTGATACTAGCAATGGTGCCTTTGATATGGATTCTATTACAGCCGATGGCACTGTTTACAACATTGGTACTTTTAGCCAAGGAGACGTAGTCCCTGAAGTTAACGTTAACTACCCAGTAGGTGCGCAACAGTACCTTGGCTTTAGATTCACTATGTACCGTTCAGCTTTGGACTCTACTAAGGGGCCACTGTTTACTGGTTATCAAGTCAAGGCGCTGCCAGCTATTCCACGTCAGCGCTTGATCCAGTACCCAGTAATGTGTTACGACCACGAGATGGATAAGTTCAACAATGAAGTTGGATATGAAGGATCTGCCTATGCGCGTATGGCGCAATTAGAATCAGTAGAAAACCTTGGCGATACCATCAGAGTCGAAGACTTCAGAACTGGTGAGTCTTATATTGGACTCATCGAGGAGATGGACTTCATCAATAAAACCCCTACCGATAAGCGGTTCACCGGATTCGGTGGACTACTCCTAGTCACAATCCGGAGCGTGTGATGCAAGCACAAGACTATGCAGCAGTAGCTATTGCAGTATGTACGATTATTGGTGGCTTTGCTGGCGCTGTGCGCTGGTTAGTTAAGCATTACCTAGCAGAGCTGAAACCCAATTCTGGCTCAAGCCTAAAAGACTCCGTCATTAGACTGGAAGAAAAAGTAGAAATCCTATATCAGATGATGATACAAAAGAAATGAGTGACATCTGCGATGATTGCCAAACGAGCCACACCTGCCGCTATTGCTGTCCTGCGACAAGCAACAGCACACTGTCCGAAGCGGAAGAAAGCTAGCGACGGACTGCTACCTAGCAAGGCACACATAGCTGCTAGCCCTAACAGCGATCACAATACTGGATACGCAGTGGATCTAACCCACGATGTACTAGGTGGCATTGATTGCAAGAGGATCTTCCAGTACCTAAAGGCAGACAAGCGCGTTAAGTACTTGATCTTCCAAGGCAAGATCTGGTCTAAGGATAGAGCTGATGAAGGTGATCGGGTTTATACCGGTAGCAACAAACACAATAAGCATCTGCATATTTCTATCAACGAAAAGTACGGTCACGATACTTCACCTTGGTTCCCCTGGTTAGGGGAGCTATCGGTGATTTCTAAGGTAAAGGCTAAGGTTTCTAAACCTTTACCTAAGAAGAAGGACGTCCCATCTCAGAAGGAGAACTAATGGATAAGAAAATGAAAGCAATGGCTGCCACATATTTACGTGCTGGTATCGCCTCAGTAATCGCTCTATGGCTTGCCGGAGTGACAGATCCAAAGGCACTAGCATCAGCTGGTATCGCTGCTATCGCAGGTCCACTGCTAAAAGCATTAGATCCAAAAGCCACAGAGTTTGGTCGTGGGTCTAAGTAACCCATAGCAACGCGAGGCAAAGGCCCTCCACCCTACGGGGTGGGGGGCTTCTTTTTTTATGTCAAAAAGTTGGGCAGTTTAACATCGTACCCAGGATCAGCACTCAATCAGGAGATGGCTCCCTATTCCGTATCGGCAGGACACGGAACTGTTACTAGATTACCACAGCTAACACAGGTTCCGTCAAGAAAATACCAGACCATTTCGTTGTCCTCAAAGGAGGCCATAATGCTAAAGACTTGGGAGCCACAGGGACAGACGTGTACTGGACCTAGCTCTCGGAGATCTGAACCAAACTTCTCTGGTAAACTGTCAGAGTTTCTTGACAGGGTTGGTAGACGGAGCCAGCGCAGTAGCCCTGTAGTACCCCTGTCGCGGCCCGCAAGGGGCCGCACACCCTGTTTAATTCGCCTCACGGCTCATATTGTAGCCAAACCAGTAGCGTGTCTCTGGTAAGACACGCCGAGATCTAGTACAATTCCAGTATGACTACGATCTCAGCTATACAAACGGACTATTACGCCGTGCTCTGCGCTGACTCGCAGATCACAGAGGACAACCTAGTAAGTATCTCTACCAGTACACCCAAGATCGTCGAGGTGGGAAAGTTTCTAATAGGCATTTCCGGCGATATACGCCCAGGAGATATTCTTTCTTACAACTGGAAACCACCTGCCTATCGCGGTGAGAACCCAGTAACCTATATGGGTGCCAAGGTGATACCTAGTATCATCACGGCCTTTAACGAAAACAACTACGAATGGAACAAGGTGGACAAAGATGGCGGCTTCGATTATCTCTTTGCTTTTAACGGTAACATCTTTAGGGTTGCTTGTGATCTCTCTTTTTTCCAAACAGATCACGGAACTTATGGCATTGGTAGTGGTGGGCAGCTTGCTCTTGGCTACCTGTATTCAATCCGCAAACCTAATATGGAGTTAGATTACGCCAAGCGACACGCCCGTCGTGCTGTTGAGATAGCTTCAGTCCTTGACTCCAATACTGGTAAGCCTTTACAGTTGGTGGTACAAGAAAAGCTATAGGAGGTAGCGATGGAAAAGACTACGGAGTACGCGCTTAAAGAAGCGCTAGAGATGGGTTACAAGGCCGCTGGCATTAACTCATTTAATGAAATGGCTTTACGTGAATCACTTGCACAAGATATAGAATCTTATACTTGTGTTGATGGATGCCACGAGTGCGACTACTGTAAGGGTTTATTCCAAGCAGCTAACCTAGTAAGGGGCACTTCAGTTGAGCGCATTTACTGATCCAAAGGATCTACTATTAACAGCGCTTCGCGCTGCTGATGCTAAGAAGTCTCGTTCAACACAAGTACAGATCGGCCCATCAGAAGTTGGTGGTTGCCGTCGTAGAGTTTGGTACCGGCTAAACGAACAACCAGAAACAAATGATAATCAACTAAAGCTCGCTGCCATTATGGGTACTGCTATCCACGCAGAGATCGAGAAGGCGCTAGCTGGCAACGATAAGTTAATGATCGAAGCTGAAGTTGAATACGAAGGAATGAAAGCGCACGTAGATTTATTTGTACCAGAAACCGGCGATGTGATTGACTGGAAAACTTCCAAGATTAAGAACCTTGGTTACTTCCCATCGAAACAACAACGCTGGCAGGTACAGCTCTATGGATACCTCCTATCCAAAAACGGTTACGAAGTCAACCGAGTATCGCTAGTAGCGATTGCTCGGGACGGTGATGAAAGAGATGTCAAGGTTCACACAGAAACCTATGACGAATCTGTAGCACTAGAGGCACTCGGTTGGCTCGCAACTGTTAAGGAATCAAAGGAACTCCCAGCACCGGAAAAGGATGCTAGTTACTGCCAGCATTACTGCCAGTTCTATGACGCATCTGGTGAGATGGGATGCGATGGTCTAAAAAAAGAACGTACCGCAGTCAGTGATGTAATCATTGATGATGCGGAGGTTGACAAGAACGCACTGCTGTACTTACAGTTAGGGCAAGCAATAAAGGAGCTAGAGAAGCAACAAGATTCTCTGAAAGAATCCTTTGTAGGTTTACTAGGTACTACGCAAAGTGGTATCGAAGTAAGTTGGTCAACTATTAAAGGTCGTGAGACCGTTGATAGTAGCGAGGTAGAAAAACTATTAGGTTTCGTACCTAAGAAGGTAAGCGCTGAGAGTCAGCGTTTATCTGTTAAACAAGTTGGAGGTAACTAAATGGCTACAGAAGGAACAAAGTTCCAAGTCAACTACAAGTTAGCTGATGGAACACTTATCAATCTTTACGCATCTGATGTGCGTGAACTAGAAGCAGGACTTGCTGATATTTCAATGAACGCACTGAACATTATTACTACTGGTAAAGAACTATCACAAGGATCAGCACCAGCTGCTGCGCCAACAGTTGCTTCAGTAGCAGCACAGTTCAACGCTACTCCAGTAGCAGCACCAGCAGTTACTTCAGCACCAGCAGGTGCCGGTAACTCTTGTAAGCACGGCGCTATGACCTATAAGACAGGCGTATCAGCGAAGGGTCCTTGGCAGGGTTGGATGTGTCCAACTCCAAAGGGCGCACTTGATAAGTGCGACACTATCTGGATTAGATAACAAATGCGGGGGCCGCAAGATTTTGAAGCTCCCAGTTGTGCCGAAGTCGGTGGTGATTTTTGGTTTGCAGAAAAAGATGTTGACGATAACGAGTTAAAGGTAATCAATGATTACAACTTCGCTAAGTCAATATGTAATAGATGTATCCATAAAGTCGAGTGCGCCGAATGGGGTTTAAGGAAAGAAGCCTGGGGTATGTGGGGCGGTCTTTCACCGAGGGATCGTAAAGAAATCCGCAGACAACAGAATATATTCCTTGAAGGAGATAGACGTGCTTGATCTTTCCCGTGCTTGGGGCAGTGTGCTCACCAGAGCTACTCCCCTACCGGATGTATGGGCAGGCCTCGCGGCCGAGCAGATCAAGTTCAGGCGTGGGCAAGTATGTATGGTTGCAGCAGCACCTAATGCTGGTAAGTCAATGTTCGCATTGGTTTACGCAATCAAGGCAAAGGTGCCTACGCTTTTCTTCTCAGCTGATACTGACACAACAACCGTGATGATGAGGGCAGCAGCCCACGTCAGCGGTCACTCACAAGTTTCTGTTGAAGGTAACTTAGCAAAGGACAGTCACTACTACGACTCTCGCTTTGAGAAGTTAAGCCACATCAAGTGGGTCTTTGATTCATCACCATCTATTGATGATCTTGAATTAGAGATACGAGCATACGTTGAACTATACGGGCAGGCTCCAGAGCTGATCGTAATAGATAACCTAATGAACGTAACAGCAGAGACTGATAATGAGTGGGCAGGACTACGTGCAATTATGATGGAGTTGCACGATATGGCACGCAAGACAGAAGCGTGCGTACTGGTACTGCACCACGTATCGGAACAAAGCGAGTACGGCAGTCCGACCAATCCACCACACCGTCGGGCGATTCACGGGAAAGTGAGTCAATTGCCTAGTCTGATTTTGACCTTAGGGTACGAGCCAGGACAGGCAACATTGAAGGTAGCTGCCGTGAAGAATCGCTTTGGACCACACACAGCTGATGCGTCTAAGTACGCACAGCTTCTAGTAAACTATGCAGCGTGCCAGATTAGTGATGAAGACCAATTTGGTAGGATGCTAAGGAGAGATGCAATGGTTGGTTATCAAGGGAGTTACATTGTCCAAGACTGAGATGGCTTATGTTAAGAATCGTATTGCTAAATTAGAGAAAGACTTTATGGCTTTTGCTTCCTTGTTAATTCAGGCAGGCATTGTCCGTGTAGATGAAGAAGATGGACAACAAGTATTTGCGGTCAATAAGGTCAAGCTAGATGGCTAACCCTAATGGCCGTAAAGGCGCCAAATTTGAAACAGATGTTATGAAGTGGTTACGCGATAAAGGCGTAAGCGCCGAACGTCTGACTAAAGCTGGTGCCAAAGACGAGGGTGATCTTGTCTGTGTAATAGCAGGTGAGACTTATATCCTCGAGCTAAAGAACAGGGCGGCGCTAGCACTGCCTGAGTTCTGGCGGGAAGCCGAGGTGGAGGCGCTTAATTACTCTAAGGCACGCGGTAAAGGGGAAGTACCGCTGCACTATGTAATAGTTAAGCGCCGAAACTCGGGCATAGAGAACGCTTGGGTTATACAAGATTTGAAGCAATGGATTAAGGAGAAAGAATGACACCAACACCAGAAGGCCAGATCACCAGTACTGAAACTTGGAATGGTCAAGCACCGGAAGTTGTACAAGAAGTCGTACCAGTATTAGATGAAGCAATTGCTGAAGCTGATAAGGAAGAAGCAGTAACAGAATACGATGACATCAACTCGGATCAAGCGTGATCTGTTCTAACTGCCAGCAAGCCGGTGCGGAGAATAAGTTAGGCCACCTAAAGCGTGCCGCACACAAGCACGATAAGTGCAATATGAAAGGGTGCGTATGTCAACACAAGACTGGTCCAGGGTACGCAAGAACAAAGGATTCAAAGGTTCCGTTGATGCAAATACAATCCCCATAGGGGCTATTGTTGCTAGCTTCGGTGGTGAAGTAAGAGAAGGTAAGTCAGTATCAGTTAGGTGCTGCTTACACAATGACAGTCGAAGGTCAGCTGTGATGAATACCTATGACAATTTATATTTCTGCCATACCTGCGGTAAGGGTGGCAATGCAGTTAACTTAGTCTGCATACTAGAGAACTTGGAGTTCAACGATGGCCTTAAACGTGCAA
>Ga0247723_1001002_pt1 | contig 17236 bp, 19 predicted proteins | sample MSEWelMarce5H_FC_FD_189079 | JGI IMG/M metagenome (GOLD analysis project Ga0247723, IMG submission 189079) | Subsurface sediment microbial communities from gas well in West Virginia, United States - MSEEL Well Study Marcellus 5H_FC | ecosystem: Environmental > Terrestrial > Deep subsurface >... | reverse complement strand
ATTTGGTATAGCGTGACTCTCATAACCCAATCTTCCCCAGTAAAAGGTTAACAATCTTGTTTGATAAATCATCTGGTAGAAACTTTAAGAAACCGAGAAACCACCATGCAACGCAACCGTAGCAAAACACTTTGCAAAACAAATCGAACTGTTTTTGGTACTCGTTCATGACTCATCTACCGCAGCGATTTGTAGTGCCGCAAAACTGCACCATTTCATAGATGCCGATGAATAATAAAAACAACAAGAACGCAATCGCACCAATGGCAATGGCCCACTCTTGCATCTCAGCGTCTTTTTCTTTTTGCTTCTTCTCAGCCGCTTTAAGCGAAGCTATCTCTTTGGCGTCATCTCTGTCCATCTCTGCTTGACGGGCTTTGATCTTGTTCCAAACATCTATCTTTCCTGTTTGCATGAACAACATCTTTAACTCTTCTTCAAATGCTCTGGCTTGCTCTAGCGCCATTTCAATCTGAAGAGCGGTTCCCATGTTGGAACCTTTCTTATCTCTCTTTGCTTGAAGCATTGCTTTGGTAGCAGTGCTTTTTGCATCAAACATCTTGCCGATCATCGGCGCGAGAGAGCCTAGGTCATTAGCTACTTTCGCAGCCTTCTTGACCATGCTAATTGCAGACTGTATTCCCGCTAGTGCTGTTACTGGATCAATCATTTTTTCTCCACTCTTTTCCATTCAAGGCAAACAACTTTTCTGTTGTAAACATCACCTGTCCATGTCCAGCGGATACAACGATATTCATTATTTTTGTCTTGGCTAGAGGCTCCTGAAAGCGTGATGAAAAACAGAAAGACAATAAATTTCATCTTTCATCTGTGGTTTAACTAACGTAGTCAAAGACCAACTAATTTCTTAAAGAACTCCGCTGCAACGCCGGGTCCAAACAGAACTGCCAAGATAACGCCGTACAACAGATACTCGATCTTGGTCATTCGTTTGTCTCCAGCATTTAGAGAGTCAGATATCTTGCTGTATCGCTCGGCGCAGATGGCTTCATGAACTGCCAGCTTTGTTTCTACGTTTTCCATAAAATCTTTCGACAACAAAAAACCCGCCGAAGCGGGTTTGTTTTAATTCTGGGGTTGCTTAGTTAGGAAGCGGAGTTTCTTGAGGTTCTTGATCACCTTGCTTCATCTTCGCAATTTCTTGCTCAAGAGTCTTGGCTCGGGCTGCAACAGATGCAAGTTGATTGAGAGCTGCATCACGCTGCGCAGCAACTTCACCTAATAGATTCTGGATATACGCTTCATCATTCATTGATAGCTCCTAAGTTGTTGAATTAGATGTTGATGTTATCAACGCTAATATTCTATTATAAATGCTTACGTTTGCCAATACTTAGACACTTCAATTTTAAAGATTTGTTGGTTGTCCATGATCGTATTTTAATTAGAGGTAACCGTTAGATAGTTGAATAGTAATACCAGTTCGTGTAGTTAATACAGGTGAGCCTGAAGAACTCGAAGATATTTCCACAGTGTACTCAGCATATACTTGTCGAGCTATATCTTGGTAAATAACAATTTCTCTACCCGGGGAAGTTAATTGAAGCCAACCAGTAGAAGCAGTAGACGCAGCAGCTGCACCATTACCAACTGCTGCTGTTCGTGTAAACCGAATCCAGTAGTTTGAGCCTATTCCAGATGTAGTTGGGTTTCCCCAAGTTTGGCCAAGAGATTGGTATCCAAAATCAAAGCCGTACTGATCCATAGTTCCATTAGCATTCCACCGAATACCTGCGCCAGCTGCTTCTCCGAAGCTATAAAACACATCATCAATAAAATACCCATTACCAAAGCCGCTTGAGTACGCTACTGTGAATGCGGGGGTAGCACGTTTGCTATAAAACTCGCTCATCGAGATTGCGCCCGAAGAGAACGTGCCAGAACCACCTGCGTCCGTGTACCAAGTGGTGCCTCGGTAGGCGTTTAGATTATTGCCGCGACCAAACTCAGCATTAATCTGCGATATTGAAATCGCTCCGGACGACTGCAGAGCTGGCATGGCTTAAGGTGTTGGTGTTGGCGCAGCAGGAGTCTCAACAACTGGAGCCCAAGGCATAGCTGTCGAAGCCAATGCAGACCTAGCAACTTCTCTGTCAAGAACAAATTGGATGTGAGCCTTGATACCGGGTAAGCGCGTTTCTGCTGATTCAATCCAAGCAACAACTGCAGCTTCAGTCAAATTAGATAATGGAACAAAACCTTCAGCGGCGGGGTCGCCTAGATTAGTTACTTGTGGCAACTCAAACTTCTGACCAGCTTCTTCGCCGATCAGTGTCCACTCCACTTGTTTGACAACACCTGTGTGTTGTCCAACGGTAGCAGTACGAATACCGTTTACCTTGATTGTGAAAGTCGCAGTGTATGTTGGCTCTACAACTGCAGAAGGGTTAAGAACGGGTGTAGTCATGGTTAATCTCCGATGAGTTGGTTGATAAGGAATTCAAGTTGAGATACGCGAGTGCGTAAATCAACAACTTCTTTTGCTAGCTCCACGGAAGATGCAAGAGCTGCATTGCCATAAGAGACAGAGAGGGTTTGCATTTCGTCTTTAGTCGTCATGATTGCCTGTGGAAGCAATCTCTGAAGCGACTGAGCTGAAACACCGACCTGAGACATTTCTTTTTCGTCAATGCGGTCGTAGATACCTACTTTGACTTGAGCCAAGCGAGTGACGTAATCCTCTGGCATTGGCTGCCAATTAGTTTTAAGACGCTCGTCAGAATAGGCTGTTACGTTACCTGCGTAAGTTCCATTACCGCTCATGTCTAATTGCCAACGGTTGGCTGCAGCAGACCAACCACCAATACGCAGTACGTTGTCATCGTCAAGACCCATATTAGTGGCGTAGTGACCGCCTTTATGGAAAGACATGTATGCCGAGTTATTTCCAGTGCTATACGCTTGTAGAGCAGCAGTATCTGTGTTACCAGAGCGACCGTTCCTATTTATACCAAACTGGATGACTCCGCCAACAGTATCGCCGCCACGATTGATGGCGTACTCAGCAAAGTTTTGGTTACTTAAAGCGCGAGCCCAAGATTGGAATGTTCCAGCACCTTGGTAGCTTCGGAACCACAAGTTATTGTCGTAGTAACTCATGGTAACTTGGAAGCCGTGGTAGTTACCAGTGTTGCTATGCCTTACATTGATGGAGTTATACCAAGTAACGCTGGGCCAGTTGGAACCACCTCCGCCGTTTTCGTAGAAGCCGCTGTTGCGCCAGTCATTAGCGTTACTATGACCTCCAATAAACGCCCCACCACCAAACCAATCTGGACGATCGGATAGAGTAGTTACGCTCTGAGTGTGGCTGGCCGATGCCGCATAGCTGGTGAAGTTACCTGCGTGGAGAACGAGGTTGTTAGAACCATTCAGGTCAATACCAGCATAGAAATTTCCATCGGTATAAACATCAATGTACCCGCTAGTAGAACTAAAACCAAAACGGTAATTGCCGCCTGTATATTGATAACCCGGATAGCCTCCGCCACCAGCCCAGAAACTTCTTCCAATAGCGTGTGCGGCGTCATAGCCAAGATTTATATTGCCCCGTACCCACGTTTCCCCAGCGTTATTAACAGCCATACCGGGGGCATTCCAGTTCCCGAAGGTTACGCCGTTTTGTCCAGTTAAGTTTATTGAACCAGCAGAACCACCAGCAAAAGACGCACCTTGCCAAGCAGGTGGGAATATATGAATTGTTTGTTGGTTTGATCCAGCTTGATAAAAACGAATTCTTCCGTAATCCCCAGCACCTGCACCGTGATAAATAGCAAGACCGGTATTTGCGCCACCGTTACCGATGCTCAAATCACCAGTTAACGTACCTCCACTCAATGGAAGAACGTAGTTGCTGGCGTTGCCGCTGTGAAGCAGTATGTGGTAGCCGTTCCAACTTGAGTTAATACCATTGCGAATACTTAGCCTCGGCATGCCACTTGCATTTACACCAGATTCATTTCCGAAAGCTAGTTGATAAGATGAATCACCCGTACTTGCAGACGTACCATCCCACGGACAAAAAGTAAGAACACCTGCATAGTTGCCAGCTCCGTTTCCGCTGCCTGCGCCTACGAAATCAAAAATAGCACTACGAGCCGCCCAACTTGGAGATCGATCAGAAAGGTCTCTTGGCCCATCAGTGTGAGCTAAGTAACGAGAGGCTCCAGTAACGCTGATACCCCAACTACCGGACGCATTGCCGCCGCCTCGGGTAGGCACATCAAGAAAATTACGCGCTCCACTAGCATTAACTTTAACTGCTTGATTAGTAGTTGGGTAAATGGCTACAAGTGAAGATGGTGTGAAATCTTGAACACCAACCGTCATAACAAGTTCGCGAACAGCTATATCCCCTGCACCATCACGATAAGCAATTGTGTTTGCGGAAACCGAAGTGGTAGGGTTGTTATACCCAGAGATTGATCCAGCTGTTCCAGTGACGCTGATGCCCCAAGTACCGGATGCGTTACCGCCTGTTAATGTGGGGCTGTAGGAGTTGTAGTTTTGGTTTGTAAGAACCTTGTTCCATGTCTGCCAGCTTGCACCGCCCCAGCCGCCACGGAAGATCAAATCATTACCTGCGTGGCTGATAAAAATCTGCGACTGTGAATTCGAGTTAGTCGTAAAATTCAGCAATGTGCCGTAAGTGTATGAAGCTGCTGTTGGGCCGTTGCTTGTACTTGAAAAGTTTGATGGGTCAACTTGAATTACGCTGTTAGCGTATGTATTACCTAGGCTGTTCCAGTCATTACTAGAGGATGGAGCACCCAAAGCTCGAAAGATGCCGCTAAAGCCGGTGTAGTTACCTGCATGGAAAATTTGATTTCCACCAATTAACGCATTGGTAAAGGAAGCCGTGGCATTGTTGGTCGTAAAGTTTAGGTAGGTTCCATCCCAATACATACCACGGCGAGAACCCCAAGTGTTGTCGCTAGCTAAAGACCAAAAACCATTGTTTTCCGCAGCGACGTAACAACCATCTGCCAGAATTCCCATTTGACCGGCGTTGGGCAGACCATCGCCAAAAGAAATTTCACCACCGCTGGTACTGTATCCACCCCAGCGAGTTCCGGGTAAACCAGAGCCATACCAACCGCCACCTTTTGGGTTTACGTAGCTAGTGTAGTTACCTGCGTGAAGTGCGGTATTGCCGTTAATCGTTACAGACGTGCCGTTTATGTTTACTGCTGCGCCACTATAGATTACAAGACCGCCGCTGCCGTTGTCCCTTATGTACTGTCCGTTGGCAAAATTAAGCCCAACAGGTTGTTGGAAACTAATAGCGCCGGACATTGTGCCGCCGCTTAATGGAAGTTTAGAACTATCTGTTGCTGAGCCAGCTGTATCAGCATAACCCGCTCTAATTTTTGTCCAACTTGTCCAAGAGCCGCCTTCGCGATCTCGGATGTAAATATACGTGTCGCCGTTTTGAGCGCGGCGTGGCCAATAGATTTGCGTTCCGTAATCTACTAAAGAATATTGGTTTCCTAGTCCTAATGTAAATCCATACCATTGATTAGCCGCCACTCCAGTTGGGCTATTTGTACCTTGCTGAACGTAGTAAGCGCCAAAGCCCGGCACACTATTGAAGTCAGTGTACGTACTGTGGTTGTTCCCCATGTTGTTGAAGAACTGAGCTGGGGCAAGTCCGCCTACAGTATTGGAATTTGATGCGGAGTTAGCAGTATTTGCACTACCTGTAATACTAATACCCCAAGTTCCGCTTGCACCGGAGCCAGTCAGAGATGGGCTGTAGCTTGTGTAGTTACCTGCGTGGAGGACTTGGCTACCACCGTGTAAAAGCGAACCAGATGAAATATTTATGTTGCCGCGAGCGTTACCAATATTGACGCCGCCATAACTATGTTCAATAAAAAACTGTGTTGGACTGCCAGCCGAAGTGTTGTACGTCTCAAGAATACGTTGTATGTCGTTACGAGCCGACCCTAATGTGCCGCTAAGAGTACCGCCGGTTAATGGCAAAGCATAGGAGTTGTAGTTACCTGCGTGAAGAATTACGTTACCGTTGTATGTAACGTTGTTGATAAACGGATTACCGCCGTTGCGACTAAGAGTGTTAATCCAGCCGTTTTGAGCAGCATTGAGGATGTACTGATTGCCGTTATGGTAAAAGTCGCCGTTCAGACTAATGTAGTTATTAAATACCGTGACGCCAGACAGCGTTGTAGTGCCGCTGCGGGTAGAGTCTCCACTCAAAGGCAAATAAGTACTAGCCGCTGACGCAGAAGTCAAATAGCCTGACAGCGCAGAGCTCGTGATGTAGCCGCTTGGATTGCTGTTGTTGTATGGTGTGAAGCCCAGAGCTGTGGTCACCATGCCGGATGTGATGCCGGTAATGTAGCCCGATGGGTTGCTGCTGTTGTAAGGCGTATAACCCAAAGCAGTTGTGACGTTAGCCGACGTAATGCCAGATATATAACCGTTAGGATTAGTGGCGTTGTAGGGCGTAAAACCTAGTGCTGTGGTCACATTACCGGAAGTAATTCCAGTGATATAACCACTAGGATTGCTGGCATTGTATGGAGTAAATCCGAGTGCGTTTGTAACGTTGCTTGACGTAATACTTGTTGCAGTATCAGACTTAAATTGATCCAGTAAGCCGCCAGTAATTCTTAGCTCACAAATTACGCCGCTTACAAAGGTAAGCGCAGTAGTGCCTTCTTGCGCTCGAACAACAGTCAATGTATCTGCTGTTCTGACGGTAACCTTAACAATCTCAAAGTTACCACCGCCATCAAGAATAGTCAGATAAAAGAAATCTGATCCAGTAACCGCAGGAAATTTAGCGCCGCCGCCACTTGCCAACACAATACTTGTAGCTGTTGTGTTAATGCCAGACGCCAATGTGGACGCTGCATTGTTTTTGTACAAGACTGCCATTATGCTGCTATCCCGTAAATTTGTTGGATGTCGTAAACCATTTCAATATCTTCCAAAACTGCATCGACTTGAATGCTTGCAACACTTACACCGCAAACGATATCTGCCGTCACTGCGCTTGCAATGATGTAATTTGCGGAAACAGAGAACTGAACCTCAATCGTTGATGCCGACGCCTCGATGGTGGAGACACTAGTTGCAAGAGCAAGCTTGCTGAAAGTTGGGAAACTTACTAACCTTGCTCTTGTAATCTGGGCTGTGGCGGACTGAGCGCCGGAGAGATTCTTGCGAACCTGTGCATTTGCAAAGTCAATGGTCGCTATAGCATTTAGCTGTGCAGCAAAGTTCTTTGTAATATCAACAAAACCAGTTTCAACAGCAGAAGCTTCGCCATTCCCAACCAAAAGCTTAGTCAGAGAAAGCAAAGATTCTTGAGAAGCTGTTGCACTTATTGCCGCCGCCAAAAGCTTTCTTAACTCAAGAATGGCAGTCGTCGTTGCTATTGCAAAACCAGCTGCCTCTATGATCTTTGTCACAGAAGCACTAGCGTTTGTGTTAGCCGCCACACTGGCAACCAACGCAAGATTCTTTGTTATGTCTGCAACGGCTGATGTACTTGCGCTCGCGCTTGCAGCAACCGATAGAAGCTTTACAAGATCAACTGGAGCCGCTTCAATAGTGGCTACGCCAGATGCTGTTATTTGTAGAATCTTTGTAATGCTTGCTTGCGCGTTTGTTGATGCGCTTGCACTTGCGACCAAAAACAGAGACTTTGTAACGTCTGCAACAGCAGATGTACTTGCCGTCGCATTTGCCGCGAAGCTTAAAGACTTGACCAAATCAACTGGCGCTACATTAATAGTAGCAACACCGGTTGCAGTGATATTCAAATTCTTTGTGAGACTGGCTTGTGCGCTTGTCAGTGCGCTTGCACTTGCAACCAGTGAAAAACTCTTCTCGATGCCAGCCGCAGCAGAGGTGTTTGCAATTGCGTTTGCACCAAACGACAAAGACTTAACTAGCGAAACCGGCGCAACGGCAACGACTGCCACACCGGAGGCTACTATCTGCAAGTTCTTTGTAAGACTTGCTGAAGCTGTGGTAGTTGCTGAACTAGATGCGGAAGCAGAAAGATCTATCTGTAATCTTGCAGTCGCAGTCGTTGATGCAGCAGCAAATGCTGTCAACGCTAAACTCTTAACCAACTCAACAGATTCAACAGCAACTGTTGAAACTGAGTTAACAGAGAGGTTTAAATTCTTTGTGACATTAGCGTTCGATACCGCAACTGTTGTTGTTCCAAACGCCTGAATTCCACCTAGGGTTTTCTCTAGGTTGGCTTGAGCACTTGTTGTTACAGATGCGGATGCTTGAGATTCAAAAATTAATAAGAAGGATGCGGTTCCGGTACATGTACCTGCCGCACTTCCAGAGCCTGAGACACTCTTTGTTAAAGATGCTGTAGCTGTAGATGTTGTCGCAACCGCAGAAGCTAATGCCGCTAACGGTACGTTTAAACTTGCAATCGCACTGGTAGTTGCTGTTGTAGATGCTGAAGCCGCAAAAGTGTAATTGACTGTTGCGGAAGCAGTTACATTACAGACCCCGGTTATCGAACCAGAGAAGCCCTTTGTAAGACCAAGTGATCCAGTAACGGACGCTGTACTACTGACAGCATTTCCAGCTAACGATACAAGTAAACCAGCACTGCCGTTAAGCGTGGCTGCGTTTAATTGACCGCCATTGAAAATCATAAAAGTCTACATGCGATTAAGCAAAAGTGATAGACAGTGAACCGGCAGGGAATGTAACTGTGTCAGACTGGTTGATAGTCTTGGCGATGGTCAAAGTGCCGTAGAACAACAAATTGCCGCCGCTGTCTGCATCATACAAACCAAAGTGAGTCACAGTACCCCAAGTTGCTGAAGGCGTTGGGAATGTCAATGCATTTGTGTTGGTTGTGTTGCCACCAGTACCTGTAGAAGCAACGCTGTCATTCTGCGTTGATTTCCAATCGGTCAGCGCTTGACTTGCACCAGCTGCAGCTTTAACTCGAGCGTAACTGCCAGCAGAAACCTCTGTGCCTCCACCAGCTTCACCGGGAGCGCCAGTAAGCAAACCAACATACAGCACAGGGTTGCTATATGTCTGACCACGAAACACATGGTCAATTAGTTTGTTCTCCAAATAGTCGGACATTGCAGACATGTTGTTTTCCTTTAAGTTGTGGAAGAAATTTGTTCACGCACAGTGAACTTGAGTAAATCGTATATCGTGTGGATAAATCCATCAAAGCTAATTTCAACTTCACCTTCATATGGTCCAGCCGGAACATTCAGAACACCTGAAGAAAAATTAAAACGAACTTGACCTGTTGTTCCGTTATTTACTTTTTCGCAAGTAATTGTTGAAAGAACAGTTTTGCTACCTACAGCTCTAAAGTAAACACGAACAACCGTAGCGGCATCTGATAAATTAATTGCCAACCCAGTTGTTGGGTCAGTCAGCGTCAACTTCACAAATGGAAGGTTGTCACCTTGAACAAGTTTTATTTTGTCGGCCATTAGATTTTCCTCATGCGTACTTGCATACCGGACCGGACATGACCACGAGAAGCTCTTTGTCTGGCGTCGTTGATCCCAGTGTTAAATGCAGCGCCATGCATTCCAGCTGCAGCTACATTCATATATGCCTTTCCGGGTGAAACCAAAAGTCTTGCTAATGCGCCATGTGCAATGGTTTCTGCATAGTCTTCAAATATTGAATCTTCACAAGTTGTTGAAGACCGAGTTGGCTTTAAAGAAATACGCAGTGTTAATCCATTTGCAACCGTGTCTTTGGAGCTTGGGTAAATGGAAAATGTACGTTCATCTTTTTGCGTGAATGACAACGGCGTCGAAATGGATGGTGCGTTATCTGGAATACTGCTGTTATAGAACGCTGGACTATTTACAAAGTCTGGCGCAATTGGTGACAACTCAGTCATCTTGAACCAGCACTTTAAAATCTTTACCACAAGCTGACCTGCTGGTGGCTCTAGATCGTAATCGCTGATGCCTGTAACAACCGTAATTGGGTCGTGATCTCTTTGAATGAAATTGCTACGACTACAAAATTCTATGACCGCATCCCTAATAGCTTGAGTTGCCACAATCTCTGGGCAACCATAGGCATCAATTAAAACCCGTGGCAAGAATGCATCATAGGAAACCATTACACACCTCCAGCCGTCAAGCCCGGCGCAGGTGAAGATCCTTTAGAGTTCAAGTCAGGTGAGTAAGCCACATCCTTCTGAGTCTTGATGCCAAGCATAGTGTTGACAATACTCAAGTAGCTATTTGCCAATGCTGCATTAGACGCATATTCAGCATCTTTAGAGTACGCTCTGTACATCACATAGTTCAGGATGACATCTAGATAAATGTCAGAGATAGACAAAGTATCACCAGCTGCAGCAACATCGGTGGGAGCTACAGAGTAAACAACTTCAAGCTTTGCAGCGGTTGTTGCTGGCGGGTATACGTAAAACAGGGTAGGGGATCTGTTGTCGTAGATGAAGTGTTTGATTTCAGCGGAACCAGTGGCTGTATGCCACATTGGATCTTGCGTGTCCAAAACTTCTCTGTCGACAATTCGAACAGATCTGCCGGGTACAGTGACAACTTGATTTGCTGCCGTGGTTCCGGTGACAGTCACGACATTTCGAACAACATCCAACAATCTAAAACCACCGGTTGGAATCGACTGCCTTGTACCTGCAATCAAAGGCATAACAAATGTAGCTACGCTTGCGTCTGGACGCATCATTGCTACAAGTTTTTGCGAGTCATTGATCCATTTGAATAGCTCAGTATCTAGCCAGCGTGTAGCATCAATATCGTTAAGAAGTATCCTTACTCTGGATGTTATGTCTGATGCAATCATTTAAAGCCTCTTTAAGTTTTCAAGCAGCTCACCGGCATACTTGTTAAATTTGAATTACCACTTAACCTTATTAGCCCAATACGCCGCAGACATCTTTCCTTTGGAGATGTTCTGAGCATGGCGAGCTTTGAATGATTCGTTCCTAGCACTTCCATCCGGAGAACCTGAGACGCCTTGCTGACCAAAACGAATCAGCTTTACTTCGTCTCCAGATTTCGCCAGTACAGCGTGAGATTTGCTTGGATGATTGGGAGTCTTCTTGGGTTTGTTGTACCCGCTAAACTCTTCAGAACCGCGCTTAATCATTTCTTTGCCGTCTTTGCTGACTGCTTAAAATCTTTATCAGTTGGAGCGCCTTTCTCTCCAACCTTTCTCATCTTTTCAGGGGTTTTACCTGCGGCTTTTTGCGCTTCGATCCGCTTTTTCTTTGCGTTAATATTTGCGTACAAGCCGTTCATGTTCAAACCTCTTGATTGGTAGTTTCTTGCTCGGAAAGCTCTTGCGCTTTTTCAGCAATAGCCTCTTTCCAGTTTTTGCGCTTTGGTTTTTCTACGGAGTCTTCTTCAGACTCTGCAACTTCTGCTTCAGGCTCAACAGCCACTGCTTGCTGCGGGACAGTTGGGTCTGCAGGAATTGGGTCACCTTCGTTGTATGGGACATACCAAGGTCTCTCCTCAATAATTCGCTCGTCAAAAACAGAAACCATTTCTGTCTTTGTGTTGATCATTAGTTTTACGGTCATATAAAAAGAAGGGAGGGGGTTATTCGCCCGCCTCCCTTTAAGTGGCAACTACAGGAGACCTGTTAATTACTTGGTAACAACTGCGGTTACCAATGCTTCTGGCTTAACTGTTTTAAAACCAAACACATTCAGACCACGCATGATGTTTCCGAATGTTGAGGTAGAGCGGAGTGTTTCCACGTTGGTGATCTGAGATGCAAAAGAGACCGCATCTTTTGTACCAGCGAGGAGAGTCCACTTGGAACTTGCGTTGTACAAGTTGTTGGATGTGTAGACCGTGAAGCGGTCGATCATGCCAATCTTGCCGTTACGCAATGGTGATGTGTCGTCACCAGTTAAGTAGGCTTGTTTCAGATCAGAGCCTTTAATCATTGCGGACATCCACGCAGGGATAACAATGAAGCGGCCATCTTCTGGAACGTTTTGCTCATCAAGCGCCTGACCCATGTTCAAGATTGTGTCCAGAACAGTAGACTTAGACAAAGTGATAGGTGCAGCAGTAGTACCCAAGTTGATGCCACCGGAGATAGCTCCAGCAGTAGCGCCTTGGTTGGCAGCAGCAGCGGTCGATGTTGCGCCAGCAACAGCAGACAGAACAGCGCTGTCAATGCCGATCTTCATCTGTTGAGCGGCGTCGCTGGTGAACATGTCCATCAGCTTAACGTCAGCCTGTGCAGCATCCACATCGTCAACAACTACTTGGAAGTACTTGCCGTAATCAACAGTCAATGTGATTGGCGTAGAGACGGGAACTTGACTGGTCAAGCTCATGCCTTTGGTGTAATCACTGATGTTGATTGTTGGGATGGTACGGATGTAAACCTTGTCGCCAGAGTTCTTGATCTCGCCTTCCCAGTCGTTGTTCGTGATCTCACTGAGAACAGTGGATTTATAGAACTTAACTTGGAGCTTGCCAGACCAGATCTCTGGTACGAAGTTAGCGCCGTATGAGTTGGTCGTTTGACCGGATACGTAGTATCCCGAGGTAGTGCTAATAGCCATTTTGAATTTCCTTCAAGATGACATCCGACTCACTTTTAGCGAATACGCTTTTCTACGTGAGCTGCATGGATGTCTGCTTCGATAGCAACCATGTCTTTGTCTGAGATCTCACCTCGTCGGGCTTTTTCATAAAAGGTCTGGATCTCTCCTCGAGTCCAAATCTTTTTACCCGGCGGCGGTGTCGATACTGTGGAAGTCGAAGGTACGACCTGTGACTCCATAGACTTAGATGCGGTTGCGGCTTGTTTTACCGACATCTCTTTCCACTTGTTGAAGAACCGTGCTGCGCGCATTGCGTCGTTATTTCTTACAGCATCGTCTAGAGAATCCTGCCTCTGGAACCCAGTCAATTCATCGTATTCACTAAGCCACTTTAAGAAACCTTCGTTCCTATTCAAGTCTTCCCAATCAGGGACTGAAGTTCTTAACCTCTCATAAAAGTCAATCTCTTGAGTCTTGGTAGAACTTGCTTCGAAACGTTCAAGCTTGGATTGCAACGCTTGGATCTCAGCATCCTTTGCAGATGCTTCTTCCCTAGCGGCACGGCGGATAAGATCCACCAGTGGCTCACCAAATTCTTGAATTTCTTCTGGCTTAACGAGCGACTCTTTGGGAGTTGCTTTGGCGGCTTTAACAGCCTCCATCTCTTTCTCGATACTTTGCAGCTTCGCGGTAAGCTCACGATTTCCAGCGTACAGTCTCGGTACCTCGGCGTTGAATTTGCCGATTAGCGCTTTGTACCTTTGTTCCCATGTGAGGTCTTCCTCTGCCGGAGGAGCATCAACTGGAGCTTGGGTTTGCGCGGGTTCCGCCGGAACAGCATCTAATTGGGCTTGTTCCTGATTGAGTGGGGGGTCGCTGGCAACGACTGCACTCTCTTCTTGTTGCTGTTGTGAAGCGCCGTTTAACTGTGCAAGTAGTTCATCAGCACGTTTTTCCGCCTCTAAGACGGCTCGTGGTAGGGACATCGTTTCTCCATATGCGTGTCGTTCGGCTATGTCTATGCCTGTCAGGTATATAGACACTTCCTTGCGGCGCGTTTGGTTTTGCCACACTGAAAGCCGTGTGGCTGGCTAAACCCCCTACGGGGGAATTACTTCAGGCGGGTAGGTTGTCGAAGCGTTGCGAGTATTTCCGCAAGCGCCTGACTTCCGCCTTGATTCCAACGAGTAAGAGTTTCATCTTTCGTCAGAGTTGTTGCGATCATTAATTCAGCATATGACTCTTTGAGCCAATCATGGAATGTTTCGAATTGTGGGTTGCCTTGCAACGAGGCAATAGCTGACAATACTTTATCGTCAGCGCGGTTCATCATCACTTACCGAAATCTTGTTGTGAGCGATAGCCGCAAACAGAGCCACCATCTTTGTAGCCTTGAGGCATCATTCCTTTAGAAGGCATTGATTTCTTAGCGGCAGATTTAACCTTGCCGCCATTCATGTAGCCTTGGGGCATCATGGGTGTTGCAGACTTTTTACCAGCCATTGGTTTTTTGTTCATCATTGCATTGCTCCATTCATGGTGTTTGCATCTACGCCGCCAGCAGGATTGCCAGCTTCGTCAACTGTCATTTCATTTCCGGGCGCGGGAAGTTGCTCTTGCTGCATCTGCATAGCCATCTGCTGTGCCGCTTGCATGGCTTGCATCTTCTCCGCCTCAAACTTAATGCGCTCTGGCTCTTTAACAATCTTGCTGGTGTCAAGCTGAAGGGAACTTGCCAACTCACGCAGCAAGTAAGCTCTGCCTTCCATTCCAACAATCTGCATATCCACAGGATTTGCTGTCGCTTGTAAGAATTCATTGCGCCGAAGCGTGATCTGCTCTTTGTGAACCAGACCCATAGCGCCTTTGGCAACCACAGAGAAGTCGCCTTTGATATAGATATCGTCGTCGTACATCATGTTATGGATATACATTCGGTGTACACAACCACTGACCACCTTATCAATCGAAGCAATCGAAGACTTGATACCCTTGGCTGCGTTGTCCATCAACATGGACAAGCCAGAGGCTGTACGACCAGCGCCAGATACGCCAGAGCTGCCATAAACATAGTTAGGTATCCCTGTAACTTCATCTGCTTGCTTTGCAAAGGCTGAATAAACGCCAAGTAAAACGTCGGCATTCATGTTGGGTTGAAAGAATTTCACGGCTGGCTGACCACCGCCCGTGCGATCTGAGGTAACTTGCCAGATCTTCCAAGGATAGATAGACGTTACGTCTTCACCGTCCGGCAAACGGTCTACAGTGACTTCAGCTTGTGGTCCACTGGCAATGCCCATGTTGTTTGCCAAAGCTCTTGCAGAGGCGTTACACATGCTCTGTACGTCACGCATTTGCTCTGGCATTGCGCCGCCCCAGAAGGAGCCGGGGATCTCGTTCCACTGAGCAATTTCGTATGGGCGCTTACCCAGCGGATCTGGATTAATTACCGCCTTGATAACGTATGGACCAATCATCCATGCGTTGATCTCGTATTCTTTATTCTCATCAATCTCTTTTTTGGGCATGCCCCAACCGATGAGTGTGTGTCCAGATACAGCGCCCCAGAACTCAATGCCCTCAATCACTGCGTCGTTGTACAGCAGACTATGGGGTTTACCCTCAAGGTTATCCCTCTCTTGGTCGCCCATAAGCCAGCTTCTCAAACCCTTGTCACCAAATCTCTCTAAGACTTGGTCGATGTTCTCATCGCTGTAACCCATCACGCCTTTCATTGATTGGATCTCGCCACGGTTCATTCGGTGACGCTCAATCAACCAACCATCGTTTGGACCTGATGAGTTGGGGGAAGGGTAGATGTCGAAGGGTGAAACCCGTGCGAACTCTCTGACCAGATCAGTCACCACGACAGGTGTAAAGTCTGGACCCCAAGTCATCGACTTACGTCGGCGAACAATGGGACCCTTTAAAATCGCACAAGGATAAGTAATGTAGTCATCAATGAAGTCATTGAAGGCTTCGTCAAACTTACCCACACTCATCTGATCATCGATCTTGTCTCGCATACGGCGAGCATTGTCTTTAGCCTCGTCACGAAGCTTGACGATGATCTCATCGTGCACTTCTTCCATCCGGGTACGAAACGCCTCTGGGTGAATGGCAGCGCCAGACTCAACATACTCCATTGCCTCAGTTCTAACCAAGTCAATGATGGACGCTTTGATCTCTGGTGGAATGTTTGGCTCGTTCTTAGGAACCAAATCAAATGGACGGTCGCCATTGACGGTCATCACATCTTTGATCCACGCAGAAGCTGCACGGCACTTAATGTCCGTTAAGCGCATGTAGATGTCTGATCCACCAGTCTTGTTGATCTCAATTGCTTTGTCTGGGTCGTAGACACCACGGCGCTGACGCTCGCATTGAAGAAGTCGCTCTGTGATAGTTTGCTTTGCAAACTTGGCTCTGTCCCAGCACTGATGGATGTAAGCAGCTAGTTCGCTTTCGACAAACTCAAAGCCTTCACCACCGGGGGTTTGCGCTGATACGTCAACCTCCACTGGAGGTCTAGCAATGACTATGCTCATGTCCAACCTTTATTGTTAGCCGTCTTGATTGCTCTGGCTCGTTGTGGGTTTAAGCCCGACCTCATCTTTAGACACGCATACTGAAGCGCATCTTGTATGTGAGAGCTATCATCTTTAATCGGGCGATCCCTGAACCTTGCGGGGCCACTCGTCTTGATCCGCTCATAGCGGTAACGCCCATTGAAACCACGGCGAAGCTCTCGGCAGCTGGGGTCTAACAAGAATCCCGGCATACCGTCCGCCATGCGAGTGAGGAAGTACGCCACCGATTCACGGCGCGGTATCCAATCATTTGTGTTCGCTGGCTCCGAAGGAATCCCAGCCTCAAGCAACTCCATAAAGCAAGTACGCTCATCCGTCTGCGCTCTGATTGAGCCAGCAGGATCGCCAACAGAAAACCTCTGAAAGCCACTGAACTCATTCATCAGTACAGGCTTGACGATGTCGTTGGCAAACTGCCTGATGCCCATGTCTTGTGACACAAGCTCACGCAAAATAACGAACTGCCCCCGTGGGGTCATCTGACAGATAACACATGCTGGGGTTAACCCGAAGTCCCAGCCAAGAATGATTGGCAGTCCCCGTATGGGTTCTATCTTTTCTTTGGCTACATGGATCTTGTCGTTGAACTCCGGATACACATGCTTGCCGTCTGATGTTGTGCCGTAGTTCCCAAGCAGGAAAACATTTACCCAGTCTTCGGTTTTCGCGCCGATCTGGTTGAGGTAGTACTGGTGACCACCGGGGAGGTTGTCGATGTTTTCTGCGTCCGGGTTCGGCTTGTACTCTTCGCCTTCTTTGTAGAGTCCACCGGCTTGGCGGAAGAACTTCCAACCTTTGGGGGTCTCTTCCTCGGCAATTTTGTACCACCAGCTGTCGTCGTCTGGGGGGTTTGTATCAAGGATGACGCCACTCCAGCTAGGACCTCCCTTGATTTTGGAGGGGTAGCGTCCGACACGCTGGGTGACCATGTCAAAAATTTCTTTAGGAATCTCAGAAGCCTCATTGATCCACGCTCCGGTTAACTCAAGTGATCTGAGCTTTCCCGTCTCTGACGCTTTATCTAGCGCCAAGAACAATACTTCAAGCTCAAGCGATGTCCCATCCCCCAAAT
>Ga0247723_1001001_pt1 | contig 17244 bp, 24 predicted proteins | sample MSEWelMarce5H_FC_FD_189079 | JGI IMG/M metagenome (GOLD analysis project Ga0247723, IMG submission 189079) | Subsurface sediment microbial communities from gas well in West Virginia, United States - MSEEL Well Study Marcellus 5H_FC | ecosystem: Environmental > Terrestrial > Deep subsurface >... | reverse complement strand
TCACGAATCTTCAACTTCTCTGGTTTGTACCCATCAATGGTTCTACCAGTTTTGCGTTGCTTCCTTGGTTTACTTTTGAAAGCCTTACCATTAGGTCGGTTAGTGTCGCTACCTTTTGAACTCGGTTTCTTCATTACTTGATTCTGTCTAAGTCGCCATTTGCTCTGTCAAATACACGCATTGTGTATGAGCCTAAACCAAAAAAGTTTGCAACTTCACGATAAACCAAATCTGAATCCAACTCACCACAAGTGTAAAGGTCGAATTGCAACATACCCGGATGTTGTTCATCCCAAACATGCCAAGCAATATGTGAAGTTTCAATTAAGACACAACAGGTCATTCCCTTGTTTCCATCTTTTTCAACATAAACTGCTTTAGGTTCAATTAGTTTCTTCATACCAATTTTTTCAACCAACGAACTCATCCACTTCTCAGCAACTTCTGTGTTGACTGGTGGAACATAAACTTCGCCCATAATTATTTGATGTAAATGTTTCATTGTATTTTTTTCACCTTTGGTCGTCTGCCAACTCGTCTGACAATATTGCCATCTGAATCGTACTGTGGTTCTCTAACTGTGTTACCTCTTAAAATTTTGTAAACATTCTGTTCAGTGACCCCCATAGTTTCTGCTATCTCACGATAAGTCACATTGTTTTTACGCAAACGAAGAATCGTTAGTTTTCTTCTTCTGCCAAGTTCTTTGATTTGTTTCTGATGTTCTTTAATCATCACTGTCATCATTTGAACTTCTTCAAGGTCTTTGTTTTCTCTTTCCATCGCATTCATCTCCCATCTTGATATTGTAGTTGTCATTTATTCTTAGTAGCCTTCAGAAAATCTTCCATAGTGAAATCTTTATCTTGGTTTTCCTGTGTTAATTGTTTTAATAAAATTATTGTTGCCATCTCTGCTTTCTCACGCTTTTCCTTGTAGTTGTTTAACAAAACAAAAACAGGCATCAAAAGAAAACTTATTGCAAACATTAAAACAAAACTTGCAACCATTATTTGTGCTAGAAGCATCCAAAAATTGTCAAGCATGTACTACCTCCCTGAACTCAATAAGCAAAGAATCTTTTCCTCGCTGTGGTGCAAAAAATTTGATGCTTCTCAAAAATTCTGGTGAATCATCTACAAGGACTCCTGCATCAACCAAACCATCTATTGCTGCTTTGACGGCTGGGTTACAAGATGCAACATCTTGCAGACGACCTCCCTTTTGAAAAACTTTTACATCAACTTCAATGGTTTGCAGTCGTGGAATCTTTGCTTGCTTTGCTAACAAACAAAACGCTGTGCGCCATTCTTTTGTCAACTCTGCTCTAACCCAACGATTCTTGGAACGCTCAAAATTGGTTGTCCAAGGTCGCTTTGGGTATTCAAGCGAGTACATTAAAATATCCTACACCAACTGGGGTTATGTCATGTACTAAGGTTTAGGAAAGGCATGTCGTTCTTTAGTGAAATCATTATTGAACTTCCAAACATTCTCATACTTGTCAACCACTGGGATTTCTTCTGGGTTGTCGTTCTGTTTAACTAATAAACCTTTTTCGTAGGATTCGGTTCTGTGTGATTCAATCCATCCGTGGCATCCTGTTGTTCCTGAGCCACATAACAAGAGCAAGTTGCTTGGGTCGTTGATTTCTGTTTTCTTTGTTCCACCCATTCCCCGAGGTTTACGATGGTGGACTGAGACTCCGAAATCGAAGTTGTTTGTTCCACAATTTTCGCATTCAAAGAAGGCTCGTTCAAAGATGCGTAATCGGACTGCGTTATTTGCGCCTGTTTGTTTTCCCATAGTGCTTTGAATTGTAATCCAGCATCCAAATATTTATCCATGCAACTCAGGCAATAAATAAACTTTGTTTTATCATGTGAAACATTGTTTTCATATAGTGGAACTCGACATGTTGCTACTTCATCGACCACAATATGTAGTACACCAAATATTTCACGCCACAACAATTTGAACTCCCAAATAATAAACTTTTGTGAGGAAATTTACTCTAAACCATAACTTAATAGAAGTCTTGCATTGAAACAAGGGTTAGTGTTGACCCCCTACATATTGTGTGATACTTTTTGAACTCGAAGTTACAGAGGCTTAACAATAAAACTCTGGCTTGATTAACAGTCAAGTAAACCTGCGTCAGATGCAGTTATATTTCCTTGCAAGTTAAAGCAAGCGTAACAGACAAATAAACGATAAACTGTGAGATTTTATTGGTGGTATTAACACGGATTTCCTAATACTGAATTACAAAACTGATTTAATCATTTGGCGAAATCTGGTCGAAAGACCCCAACTGAAAGTCCTCATCATCCCATACTGGGCGAGACTTTAGAGGTGGTATGAATAATGCCAACCTCTGTCCTTTCAAGCCCTCCTGAACGAAAGTTTAGATTAGGTTTATTTGTTTTATTGTTTCTTGGATTGGTTTTAGGTGTTTGTGTAGGTTGGGTAGTGTGTAACATGTTTTGTTTCCCCAAAGTGGGTTTTGTGTTTGTTCGAATTCGGTTTCTTGTTTTATATCTATGCAGAATGCTTTGTTGGTAGGTGCTTCGACTCCGAAACAGATTGTTTCTTTTTCTACCATTGAATTGTATTTGGTTGCGCGAAAATCTACCCTATCTTTTTTATTCCAGTGTTCTCCCCAACTGACAACAAGTTCTAAATGTTTTTGACCCCACGGAAAATCGATGATGTAGTCGGCTGTTGAACTGATATTGGCAACTTCTAAGTATTCCCTTTGTTGGTCGTTTCCGTCTCTCCTGATGGCGATTCCTTGGTCTTGGATAGCCCAGAAAATGATGTCTTCCATCATCCAACCGAATGCTATTTCGACCCCATATTCGAGGGGCGTTCTTTCATCCCGAAGAAACTCAAGGTTGCATCTATTATTCAAAAAATCAATTTCTTGATTTGTGAGATTGTCGTACACAACATTTCGGAAGAACTCAAGTTTGTTTATTTTAGAATCGTTAAAAAACTCGTTTTTGTATTGGGACATTCGTAAACGCAAATCAACATCTAAAATTTTTGAGATAGTTTGAAGCAACTCAAACTTGACAAAATTATTCAAACTACATCCTGAGTTGTTCCTTTATTTCTTCAACTTTGGAAACAACCTCTTCCTTACTTATCGCATCATCAAAAGTTGGTAAAACTTCTTCTGCTGAAGGTGGAACAGGTGTCACGATTGCTTTCTGTCTGTTCTTCCACAAAACCTGTAAAAGTTTTACGGCAACTGGACTTAATTGATTACTGCTAATGTTTTTCTTTATTTCAACTGAAATATCATCTAAAGTTTTTTGAGAAGATGCTAATTCAATTCGTCTTGTCAATGTTTGTAATGCTTCATCAAACTCTTGACGATTATTAACTTCCTGTGCAGAAGCAACACCACGCTTGGTATCTGCTGCCAATACTGCAACGATGGCTCTTCCCCACGCTGCTGTTTCTGCATTCATAACTTCAGAACCACGAGTAAAACTTGTAGCCCCCGGAACTAATTCCCAAGCAACACCAACTCCCGGTCTTGGGTCATCAGGTGTTCTGTAAGCGCACGCTGTGTACATAATATAATTTTTGCCATCCAACAAATAAGTTAATATTGGTTGTTCAAGGTTTGCTGGTTGTAAACATCCTGTTGGATATTTTTCTCTAAAAATTGATATGCGTTCTGCCACATCAACATAATCTTTTAACCCATCTTGAAATGTTGCCATTTTTTTCTCCCTTACTCGGTTGTTATCTTTAAGGATAGTTTGCCATCACGGACTGACACTCCTTGCACAATTTCACCTGTGTCTGCCCAAATAACTTTTTCACCATCCACGACCACATGCTTTTTGAACTCAACCAAATCAACATCTTCCTTGGTCTTGATGATTTCGGTTTTAGCATTTGCTTTCGCCCAACTCAAAAGGCTTTCTTTGTCCTCAATGACTGGGGCATCGTTTCCTTGCCGTGTGGAAATCACACCATTTGGTAAGGAAATAGTTTTCCTGTCTTTTTTTCTTTCCTCAATCGCATAAGCAATCAAGTGCTGTTCAAAGAACTCTTGCTTCAAAACAATCTGTTTATTGGATTTGTCTAGCCACTCTTGGATACGATTGCGTTCTTTCTCAGCCAACTGCTCGTTGAGTTTTATGCGCTCTTCGTAGGCGCGATATTTGCGTAATGCCCAATCTGCTTTGAAATCATCTGTGACCTTAAAACCATCGGAATGATTGGACTCTTCTTCAGGTAGGTCGTAATCTATTAGTTCTCCCATGACAAATAATGTACAACAAGGGTTTAGGAATTACAACATTGGGCTAGGTGTGTCACAATGTGAAGTACATTCTGCCCCTTATTCTCCCTAGGGGAAGTGAATATGCTGGGGGAATCTTCCACCAAGATTCCCTTAGCCCTTAATTATTTTTTAGTTACAGAATCCTGAATATCTTTTTGACGAATTTCAATCACATCAAGGCGTTTGCCTAATTTGTCTAATTTGGTTTCAAGGCGCACAACTACATCTTTCAAACTTTTTCCTCCGTTACGGCTCAACTCCCCATCAAGAACATTGAGTCTTGCCATAACACTTGGAACAGCATCCCTGCCTTCATCAGCAGGTTCACCTTCCCAATCCCTACGAAATTTATTGACCCAACTCAGAAAGCCTTTAATTGCCCTCATCGGTTTTGATAGCAGTTTGATAGCAATGACCACAACAACGATAATCGCACTCAAGATTCCCACAATCTCTACCTGCAAATCTCCAAGGCTTAATGTTGTACTCATTCTTCTTTGTTCCTAAAATCGTGCGTAGCAATAAAAATAATTGTAGTGACAAGAATAGTCCATCCTGTGATTTCTTTAGCAGTTCCTTCAAGGACAAGCCAAGCAATGAATAAACCAACTAAAGTGTAAGTCTCATTTAGAAAGGCGCGTAAAAACTTCATTTGATTCGAACTCCTGTGCTTCGCATTGCAGTACCAATTGATACTGAACTGGCTATTTGGGTAATAATGATTGCGCTAACAACAACACTTTGTGCTTCTTCACGAACCTCGGGTGACATATCATCACCGATATTTAGAAAAGCCCCAACTGATTCGTCAGCGATAGCAAACACTTCCCCTGCAATTTCGGAGGCGAACTCAAAAGTTTGAGCAACAGCATCCCCGAATACAGCAAGAACTATTTCTGTACTATCTAATAATCCCACATTTTCTTCAACTGGTGTAACATTTTCTTCATCAGTTTGTATTTCTTCGATGGGAGTTTCAATTGTCTCTTGTTCTATTATTTGCTCAACTATCTCTGGTTCTAGCACTTCTATCTGTATCGGCTCTGGCGTTGGTAATGTCTCTGGAATTACCTCAACAAAAGTCTCTTCGTCATTTGAGTTATCTGTTACTGGTTCTTGGCTTGGTAATGGCGTTGGTTCTTGTGTTGGGGTTGGTATAGGTGAACTGGTCTCAGTGGGTGTTGGTTCTGGGGTTGGGGTTGGCGTTACTGTTTCTGTTGGCGTAGGGCTTGGTTCAGGTGTTGGTTCTATGGTTTGCGAAGGAGATGGGCTAGGTGTTATTTCTTCAGATGGTGTCGGTGTTGGTGTTGGAGTTTGCGTTACTGAGGGGACTGGTATGGGTGTTGGTGAAGCCATCGGAGTAATAGTTTGAACTGAGATAGGTTGCACTGCACCACCTTGAACATAACGAACACCATAACGAGCATTCGCTGGGGCATTTGAACTCACTTGATATGTCGGTGTGAATTCGTAAGTTGTTGGGTCAACTTGTGCTCTTAAAACAATTGTTACAGGAACACCACTTGTTTGTCCCCAAGGTAAAACACGCCATTCGATACAAATAGATGAACTCGTTGAACCATATTTAACATACAAAGTGTTTTTTGTTCCCCAAGGATGACTTGGACTAAAAGCGTGATAATCGTAAGAGGCAACAGAAAATGAAGGTGTTGGTGGGAAATCCCAAAAAGTGTAATCACCTGTACCAAAAGTAAAAGTACCTTTAGGTGTTACATAAACATTGTTGTAAACAATGTCACCAAATTTTAGAGGCGTGTTTAAGTTCATCAGAAATGCTTGGTCGCCACCATTGACTTGATATGTGTCACATGGCGCATCGTTAGCATTTGCAAAAGGAGATAAATGAACTCCTAAAGCAAAAATTAAACCGATAATACTTACGACTCTAAGCGCAAGCCTAGAAATCATTTAAGTGTTACTTGCCACCTTGTTCTTTGGCTTTACCTGCACGCTTGAAGACTGCATCAACTTCGTCTTGGGTCAGTTTTCCATCATCCAAATAGGCAGCAGCGAGCGAAGTAATCACCTTGGACACTGCAAGCGCCCCAGCAATAATTGCCGAATTTAGAGGAGCAATTCCAACAAAAGAACCAGCACCAATTGCAGGTAATGCTGTCATCAAAAATAGTGCAAACGAACGAGTGACAACATCCAAACTAACTTTGTATGTCATTTTTTCCTACTTTATTTTTTAGGTTTGGCTTTAACCTCAGTTGCAGCCTTTTTTGGTTTATCGGTTTTTGGAGTCGCAACTCCTGCTTTGTAAACAACTGATGGGTCTTCAATGAAAGGACATGCAACATCATTTCCGTAACGGAATGGTGCGATGCGAGTTTCAAGGTGAAGATGTGGACCTGTTGAATTTCCTGTATTACCTGAAAGCGCAATAGTTTCGCCCACTTTAACTGCTTGTCTGGTTTTAACTTTTGCTTCTTGTAAATGGCAGTAAAGAATATGATAAGTAACTCCATCTTTAACACATTTAAGTTTCACAACATTGCCATAAGATTTATCAACCATGACGGCTTCAACAATGCCATCGGCAACTGCCAACATGGGTGTTCCAACTGGCATACCATAATCGATGCCTGTGTGACGACCTGCTTTGTATCTTGTGTTTGGTTTACCCCAAGGTTGGGTAACTCTAGGTTTTTCTACTGGGTTAGGCATTAGTCCTCTATTGAGCGAACTTTGCCGAATTCTCCATCATTAGGGTTTAATGCGCGAAGAATCACTGGAAGAACTGAGGCTAATCCAGCGTTAATATAAAGTTTTGCGTTATCAAGATTTAACGAAGCGATGTCTGCACCATCAGCCAAAAATAAGGCTAAAGATGTTGCAAGAAAAACGCGAAAATATTCTTGTACCATTGATTTAGTTTTTGAACTCATTAGATTATTCTACCTCATCCCAAGATTGATTTTCTTCATTCCAAACATAAATATTTTCATCATTTGGATAAGGCACTGGTGATTCCCAGTAACAAGTTGTTTCGTTTAATATCCAAGATGGGTAAGGTTGTGGTGCATAAAAAGCATCTCTAGTATCATCGTAAATCATTCCAACACCTGCATAATTTTTTCTTAATGGTGTTCCACCTAAAAGATGTATTCCACCTTGTGTGTTGTACGAAGTTTGCACCCATTGACCTGTGTATCGGTCAGGATTAGCATTAAAAAAATCTTCTTCTACAACATTTACTCGAACAACTATTCCGTTTTCTATTTTTGCGTAATGTGCCATTATGCTACATACCTCACAATTATTATTCCTGACCCACCTGAGCCACCAGAACGGTTGACAGCATCAGAACCACCACCACCACCACCACCAGTATTCGCAGTTCCCGGGTTACCACCACCAGCACCACCACCACCACCCGGACCACCGGGGCTGCTGCCGTAAACACCACCTGAGCCACCACCTGCATAATTACCTGAAACACCTGTGGATGTTGCTGAAGCCCAAGCAGAATAAGCACTTGTTGGTGCGCCACCTGTCATACCAGCAAGACCATTTAGCCCAGCACCACTTTTACCACCACCACCACCACCTTGCCTAGCAAGATAGTTACCACTATTGATTCCTACACCACCAGCAAAACCTTGACCGGAAGTTGGATTACCACCAGAACCGTTTCCACCAGAGTTAGTTGAACCACCACCACCACCAGAGCCACCATCGCCACCGGGATTAGCATTGTCAGAGTTACCAAAACCACCACGACCACCACCCACTGCATTTGTTAATCCAGTAAAAGTTGAATTACTGCCCGGTGTATTTTGAGGACCACCTGCACCAACATCTACAACATAAGTGCCTTTCACAACTTCTAAAGTTTGGTCAAGTGTTCCACCAGCACCTCCACCACCACCACCGGCATCAAAGTTAACGCTTCCACCACCTCCACCACCAGCAATCATTAAAACAGTGACGGTGTTTCTTCCTGAAGTTACAACAAAATTGCTATCAGATAAAAAAGTGTGATAAGTAAATCCACCAGAAGTTACAATTGTTCCACCAGTAGCAGCAAATTTTGAACCACTTCTTTGACCGAAGGCTCTGGCTGCAGCACCAGAAAATGTACTCATTATTGGCATGAATTCACCCTTATGATTTGAATTGTGTTTGTGAACCAAAAACTACATAAGTTGGGGTTGCTGCTGTTTTGAAAACAGTGATTGTGTAAGCATCAGTAGAAGAAGCATTACCTGTCGTAGGTGCTGAACCACCTTGCCAAAGAGTAGTTACGGCTGTTCCGTCAATTCGAACTGCTGTGCCAGCGTAGGCTGTTGTACCATTTGTTGCCATAAAAGTATGTGTTATAGCATCATTAACATTAAGAATCGAACTCAAAGTTGCTGTGCTGTTAGCACGAAGATTGATAATAAAATTACTTGTAGAATTCGTGGTGTAATAAGTGATACCAGATACGCCAACATCAACTGTTACAGTTCCACCTGCTGCTGTGGCTGAAGAAGCAAAGTTTTCTTCAGGGGCATCAAGAATGAAATTGAACGCTGTACCACCATTAAAAGTAGAAGTATTAACAGTGCCATTAGTAATAACAGTGTTAGTTAAAGATGCTGGATAGGTTTGCCAAGCAGCACCATCATAAAAAGTTAAAGTATTAGAATCATTCAAATAAGCAAACATTCCCTCAGATGGGGAAGAAATACCTGTACCTCGGGCTGAAGTGCCAGCGAATACCATTATTGCTTGGTCTTGCAAGAAGCCTTGAACCTGCGCTGCCGTGAGGACATCGCCTGCAACGAATGTTTTTCTACCTAAACCAGCCACTTATCAAACCTTCCTAGTCAGTGCTTCCCATTATAGGGGCAAAAAACCCTAATTTGGTGAATATTCCTCAGCAACATTACCCTGAGCAACCCATTTTAGATATTCTTGATAGTCAGGTCCATCATTAGATTCAACATTAGGAAACCAAACTTGACTTCCATCATCATTTGACTTAACAATATTTTCTACTTCACTACCTGTTGAATCAATTGACATAAATTTTTTATACATCATAACTCCGAACTAAAAGCAATAAATGCATTAACATCATTATTACGACTTGACCAAGTAAATGAATTTCCTGTCATACCAGAAGAAGTCATATTAACAAATGCATTTTGTGCAGTTGTAGCAACAGTATTTAAACTATATGCAGATGGAGTAAATGGTCCACCCCATTGTAAAATTCTTATTGTTCCAGAAGTTGTTAAACTAGATGGAGCACTTCTCATTGTTGTTGGAAATTGAAATACTTGATTTGAATTAGTTGTACTATCAGTATACCCACCCATAGCCAAAATTCCGTATTGTGCGCTTGTGTCTGGAAAACCGACTCTGTAATAATATCTTTGGCATTGTGCAAGTTCTGTTTGTGCTGGTAAAAATTCAAACCCTGTTGCTGCTGAACCAACCTCAAGTTGAATACCAGTAATCTGCCAAAAATTACTTATCGCTGAAGCAACATTTGTTTGACCTGCTGCTGAAGTAGCATCTGTATAAGCACCCCAAGTTGTTTGTAAAACTCCTGAAGTAAAATTACTACCAAAACCAAGACCAAAACTTAAACCTAAAGAAGCAGCATTATCGTTATCAAAAGCACCAGTTGTATCAGCAGGGAAAGTAATTGTTTTTTTCTCCCAAGTAGCAGAAGCAGAAATTGTATAAGTTTTAGAAACACCTCTTGTGTTATCGTAATCAACTAATCTAGCAATGTATGTTCCTGTCACATTTGATTTAACCCAGAAAGTCAAAGTTAATTCTTTTGCAGAACTTGTACCTTTTAAGATTTGTTGTAAATTTTGACCTTCTAAATAAGTATCAAACCTAACTTGGTCTGATGCTGCTGGAGAAGCATCTGCTGTTGTTACTAAAACTTTTGCTGATTTTCTAAAACCTGAACCTGTTGGTGCATCATTTTCTTGGCTCATAGTCCAAGTTCCCATATTTCCAATTGTGAAGTACCATCTATCGGCAGTTCTGTAATCAGAAGTAGTTAAAGAGGCAACAGAAGTTCCTCTTTGATTTATTTGCATATCACCATTTATTACAAGATTTTTGAAAGCAGCACCAGCCGTTGCCCAAACTGAACTACCTGAGCCATTAGCCATGAGAGTTTCACCTAAATTTGCTGTACCAGAAGTTATACCTTGATAACCAACTTGCGACCATCCTGTCGTGCCGTTGGAAGAATGAACAAAAGCGTAACCTGCTGTTGCTGAACCTGCTGGGGAAGCACTAATACCAATTTTTGTTTCTAGGGCTTCAAGAGCGTCATTAGCATCTGAATGTTGCGTTGAATGAGAAGGGTTATCTAATCTATCCCCAGAAATAGGGTTAGAAAAATTATCAAGACTTGTTGGAAAATTTATAGCCATGATTAACCTAACCTGTTACCTGAGACAATAGTGCCATCGTACTCAATATTATCATCATAAAATACAGTTGAATCATCAAATGTTTCATCAGCACCACCCAAAGTTCCAAAAACGGCATCATCAAGAACGAATGGTGCATAATCGAGGGTACGGAATCTGAACTCCATTTTATGCCTCTTGGAGTCAACAGAATGCTTAATACCAATGATTTGGGCATACCTGTCAATAACAGCACCAATGTTGTTAGGTTGAAATTTGATTCTTGCCACATTCGTCAACTCAGAACCCAAAAGTTGTGCTTGCTGGAGGGCAGGTAAATCGGTTATGTCAACAAGGATTCTTTCAAAACGATACTCAGGCTCATCATACCTATTCAACAAAGTGACAACAGAAATTGCTGCCTCAGTGACATCTGCTAAAAAGTTATCTCTACTTAAAGTAACAACCCCATACTTTGTTTGAGAAGCAACAGAATCCCCAGTGACAATAAAATCTTCAATATTTGTTATCTCAACTCTGTTATACAAAAGTTCTGAACCATACACAATTTCAATCTCAGTGAAAGGAACACCATCACCCTCAGAAGAAAAGGTAACAAGATTTAAGGTTGATGGACCTGTTAAACCATCCTGTAAAACAGCGTAACCATTAGAACCAATAAAAAAGTTACCATCCTCGGTGTAAGCAATATTTTGTAGATACTCCAAAGCGTTTGTTCCAGTAACAACAGTTCCAGCCAATAAAGGCACATGCCCAGCATCAATACTTCTCTCAGTGGCATCCCAAGCAACCTCGGGAAGATTCAGAATTCTGTCCATACGAGGACCGGGTAATTCAACTGGTACAGCCAAATTATCAATAAATTGTTGGGATAGTAAAGTAAATTTGTCGACACCATTAGCGATAGAAAGATTATTACCAGCCAAATCGTACTGAAGATTCCAGTCATCAACAAGACCCACATAAACAGCAGAACCATTCGCTGTCACACGAATCTGGCGATGGGGAAGAAGTTGTTCAGAAAAAGGACTAGCAGGATTCAATGGGTCAAAAAGTCTTGTGTCATTATTTAACGCAATAGAAGCAACACCTGCTGTTGTTCTATCCAACTCACGAGAAATACCTCGAGAAACAGAAGCCCCAGCAACATAATCTGTTACATCAAAAAATGTTAAACCACCCAGAGGATACTCAGTGTTATCTAAAACACCTGAAGTTGCATCATCTAATGTGAAAAACGGAAGAAGGTTAGCAGTTTCATCAATTTCTAACTCAACCTTTAATGTTGGTTTCGACATCTGGGTTAAGCCTTAGCGAATACTGGACCAGATGAGCGTTCAAACTTCTTAATAGCCTCAACGATTTGTTTACCAACTTCTTGACCATTAGTACCAATACCAGCGTTAACAGTAATGTTGTAAACAGCACCACCCATTCCACCTGCTTTATTTAATGGGATTACTGCCTCTGGACCTTTTTCACCAATCATGGCGAGCGTAGGTCGGTTAACTATTCCTCCCTGAGCCATCATTGGAACACCACGACCAGTGAAAGGAATTTTTGCACCACCAGTCACACTTACTTTAGTCAAACTTGAAACAGATTGTGCTTTAGAAATAGCAGAATTATATGCAGCAGCGTAAGCAGGATTTGAAAATGCTTTTGCCATAGCAGTGTAACGGTCAGTTTCGGCTTTACTTGCTTTTGTAATCGAATCAATTTCTTTTTGCGTTAACGAAGTACCTCTAACAACAGCATCACCACCACCACCTCCACCACCAGCACCACCACCGACATCGCCTGCACCACCACCACTGGTTGTGTCTGCAAGAAGTTGTTCTGTTCTGGCTTTTTCTGCAAGTAGATTCGCTAATCGTCCAAGCATCGCTTCAATTTCGGCTTCACGAGTTCTCATTTGTGAAAGAATGCCATCAACTAAAGCGTTGGCTTGGTCAATACCTGCTTGATAAAATCTTTGAGCACCAAAATAACCAACAGCATCAGCAACTTTTTCAACATCTGCAACAAGTTTATTAACCTGATTAACAACAGTTTGACCACCAGCAATTATCTGGTCAGCGATAATTGTGCCAGCCTCATAACCTGCATCAACCACTTGGGTGATAGCAGACTCAGATAAGCCCATTTCAATAAGTTTACGAACTTGTTCACTAAATTTTGTAGCATTATCTGCTTGTTGAATTAAACCAGCAAGAAAATCACCTTCTTCGACTGCTTTCTCAAAACGAATAATGCCTTTAACAGAACCAGCAATAACATTCTTGAACTCAGTAAACTTTTGACGAGCATTATCGAGTTGTGAACGAGCCTCAGATAAGGCTTCAGAGAAATCTTCACGAAGTTTTGTTGTGAAATCTTGAAATGAACTCAACAATTCATCGGCAGACATATTGGCATTTAGCATAGCCATATCCATTTTGATGAAAGAGTCACTTACTTTTTGTGTGATATTTCTGGTATCTGTTTGTTCAAAAACAAAATCTTTGAAAGTTTGAACTGCTTGCTGAGTGTTTTTATTTAATTCTTTGATTCGGTTGGCTAACTCATCAGCCTTCTTCTTAGCCTCGTTAGCAGCATCCCCAACATCGGTCAAACCATCGGCAAAAGTTTGTCCCTCATTAAAACCATCATCAAATGATTCAGTTGTTGCATTCATTGACTTCTCTAAGTCAGCCATCATCTTGTCAAGTTTTGATGTTTCTGCTGTTAAATTCTCTGTTCCTTCTGTTGCTTTATTACTTTTATCAAAAAATTGCATTAACTTTTCAGCAGCAAAACCTAAACCAACAATTAAAGCACCAATACCTGTACTTACTAAGGCAAGCCTAAAAAGTTTAAGAGAAAAAGTTAATTTACCAACCCCTGATGCAGCCAATCCAGCAGATGCAGCCAAACCTTTGAAACCTAATGCAGTAGCAAAACTTTGAATCCTTGTAGCAGTAAACCAAGTTATTAACTTTGCAAAAGACCCACCCAAAACAACTTTATTAACAAAAGCAACAACACCTGCTGCTATCGCATAAACTTTCATTGTTGCCATTAAAACTAAAAGACCCTTACCGACAAGGATAATCACTCGACCAATGGTTTCATTTGCTTGAATAAAATTCAAAGCACTTGGAATAAATTTTTGTAATCCTTCAGCAAAACCTCTAACTAAAGGAATAACTATTTGTAGGACTTTAATTAAAAAGTTAGCGATAGTTTGACCTAATTGTAAAACAATAGGAATTAAAGGCTTAAACGCTGCAAGTAATTTAACAACTTCGGCTCTCAACTCAGGGCTTGTAGCAATAAGTGCTATGAAACCAGCCATGATAGGGTTTAATGCTCCAGCGAATGCTGATAAGCCCGGTATGCTTGCCAAAATAGATTTACCTGCAAAAGTTGAAAGAGCGACACCAACAGCACTTATTACTGGTAAAAATTCGTAAAATTTGGCTAGAACATTTCGAATAGACACTTCAGAAATATTTAAGTTTTTAATAAAATCAGTCATTCTTTTAATGGCATTAGTTAAAGGTGATACTAGGTCATTCAAAATAAAACCAAGACCCTTGATGCCTTTTTGGAAAGAATCATTCCCTCTAATTGCTTTGGAAAAAGCACTTGTCATGTCGTAACTTGCTTTAATCAATGGTCCAAAGCCATCAAGTAAAGCACTTCCCATTTCGACTTTCATATCATTGAGTAGACGAGGGAAAGAACGCAAAACTTTACCCGGTGCTTCCATCGCTGCTAGATATGTTCCAGCAACTCGTTCACCTTCTTTCATAACACCATTGATGACTGCTGTTTGTTTTTCTTGAGCAGTTAATGCTTGAGTGGATTTACCAACTTTTTGTGCGTACTCTTCATACATTTGACCAGCAGATTTCTGAATACCTGAAGATTTCAAAAGTTCTGTACGACCAGTGATAATTGCACGAACCAAAAGCATTGTCGTTTCAGTGGAGTTCTTTTGACCAATAACTGCCAAGTCCTGAGCAACACGAGCAACATCTGCTGCTCTTGCTAATTCGAGATTATTTTGAGCGAACTCAATTGCAATCTGTTGAGAAGCAGCCATCTCAATACCATTATCACGAATGGCTTTTGATGCTTCTTTAATTTGTTTGTAACCAATTTTAGTTGAAGCACCAATTGCCCTCATAGCAATGTCTAACTCTTCGACTCTGGCTGCTTCTTGGAATGCTTGACGACCAAACTTTGCAATCATGAAACCAACAGTTCCAATGGCTGCGCCTGTTATAGCAAGGCTTTTATCAACAACTGATAAAGATTTATTAAAAGTATTAAAACTATTACTAATAGTTTGCATCTGAGCAGATGCTCGGTCAATAACACCAACCTCAATATTGGCTGATGTAATTATTTGCTCTGCCAAGTTTATCTGCTCCTAGATGCCTGTTTTTCTTCGTAAACTCTAAGTTTCTCCAACTCAATCCATTCTTGAAGTTCTTCGCTAGAAAGCGCACGGTAGGCTTCACTTCCGTTAAGAAGTTCTTCTACCGTGCGACCTAATCTTTGCGCTAATTCAAATACGAATCTTCGCTCTGGTTGAGTTAAGAACCTTTTCCCAAACTCGCACTGGCTTCTTCAGTTAAACCTGAAAGAGTCATTGCTTTCGATGCAATTTTTTCTAAAACTGCACCTGATTTTTCTAAGAGAGCATCCTTGTCTTCGATAGTGAAAACTGGTTCGCCCGATTCAGGGTCAAACACACATGCTATGGCTATTTCTGGATATATAACAGAAATGGATGACTTCCCTGTTACAGGGTCAATCGCATTTTCCATTACTCTGGCGCGTTGTCTGGCAGTCATCGTTCTGATTTCTACCTTAACGCCCCATTCTTTTATTTCCATCAGTTCGCCACTGATGTCTTTCGCTTTCATAATCTGGTCACGAATGGACACGATGTTTCTCCTATTTTGTTTGGGGGTACTTTGACCCACGGTTGTTTTCTTTATTTAATTTTTTTAGAAAGTGCTTCTTGAAACTGCGCCTGTCACTTGTAATTCCAAAGAGTAGGTAACTACATCGCCTACTGATGGGTTTACTTCGTAAGAGGTTACAAGGCATTCACCTGTGTATTTAACACTAGATACAGCAGTTCCTTGTGGTCCTGCTTCGAAAGATGCGCTTGTGTTTGTTCCAGCGATTTGGGCATCAATCAATGTGGTCAGCATGCTATCTACTGTTGCATCGAATGAACCTGTTACTGAAATTGTTGCGTCTGCTAAACCTACGATGTAGGTCTTGCTTGAGTTACCGAAACTTGTGGTTTCACCTGTTTCGATTGCTCTTGATACTGTGACATCGTTTACGGTATCTGAAATGTTTGTTAATGAACCTGCTGAATTATCAAGTTTGAAACTCGCATTTTTACCATGACTAAATGTTGGCATTTATATTATCTCCTTGCTGCTGATATGTTGTAAGAATATGCTGCTGTTCCACCTGTTGTTGCTACCGTTCTAAGGTAACGATTTACAGATGTTGAAACAACTGTTCTTTGGCTTGTTGTTGCACTTCCATTGACTGTTGTAAAGGTCGCAACATCACTGAAAGATGAGTTGTTTGATGAATCCTGAACTTTGAATGTGGTTGCGCTTCCGTTGGTATTTGAAGTCACATGTAAATGAAAAATTGCTCCATTAGATAATGTGCTTCCAAAATCAACTGAGGTCGCTGTACCACTTGCTGTTCTGGTTGTTGTGTCAAGGTTAAAACCTTGTCGAACTCCACCGTCTGCTTGAAATGCCGAACTTATTGCTACGACATCTGCGACTGGCATTGATACTTCATAGGCTGTCATATCACCTTGAGCCAAAATCGCTCTTGATGCTTGGGCTGTGCCTTCTGGCAAAATAGTTAAAACACTATCTTCTTGGAGGATTTGACCAGACAAAATCGCATCAGATGCGTTTGCTGTGCCATCGAACATTCCTGATAAGGAAAGTCCACCATCATCCATTCCGACAATATAGGAACGACTTGTGCTACCAAAAGTTGTTGTATCGTTTGCTTCTATTTCGCGTGTAACGGTGGCATCATTTAGATATGGTGACATATCTGTTGCATTCAAAAAAACTGCTGTTCTTTTTCCATGACGGAATGTAGGCATTGCTTTTCGAACCTTCCTGAAGACATGATGCGACCCTGCACCACCATCTTGGACACTGGGTCACGCTTCAGGTTGGTAAGGGGTCACTTGGACACGCAATTAGATAATATCGTGAAATTAACCCTAATTTAATTTTTATGCGTAGGGTATTTAGATGAAACTTCCATCTGCATGGTCAAAGTAGTAACTTTCATTTCTTTCTTCAACAACTTCTTGTTGTTTACATTTGTGACCAAATGGAATCAATTTTTGTTTGTAAGCACTTTTTGTTGAAACATAATCTGGCTCACATAAATACCATTTGCCTTTTACAGATGTGGTCAAGAAGGTTTGTATTGGAGACAATCTGTAAAAGGCAAATGGTATTTATG
>Ga0247723_1001000_pt1 | contig 17248 bp, 9 predicted proteins | sample MSEWelMarce5H_FC_FD_189079 | JGI IMG/M metagenome (GOLD analysis project Ga0247723, IMG submission 189079) | Subsurface sediment microbial communities from gas well in West Virginia, United States - MSEEL Well Study Marcellus 5H_FC | ecosystem: Environmental > Terrestrial > Deep subsurface > Rock... | reverse complement strand
AGTGCTAGTGCCAATAGGTGGCGCAGTATATTACGGGATAACCCTCTTCAACGATTTGACCTCGACGATTGAGGAAGTAAAAAAGATGAGCTCTGTTGAGACTCGTATTGTAGTTTTAGAAGATAGATCACGTTCTACTGAGCGTCAATTAGTTGATGTGATGATGTCTAACAATCGTGCATTAGAAAAAGCTAACGAAGCTTATGGTCGTGCTATTGAAGCTAATAGCGTTGCTAAAGGTACTGCAGACAAAATAGCAGATACAGTGACAAACGTTAAAGACGAAATGAAACAACTACGAAAGGCAATGGTAAACCCATTGAATAATTAATATGCTATCCATCCTCTCATCGATTCTCGGCTTCGCTACTGCGGGGCTCCCAAACATACTAAGCTTCTTCCAACAAAAGGGAGATCAAAAGCATGAACGCGAAATGGCTCAATTACAAAATGCCCAAGCATTACTTATGGCAGAAAAAGGTTTTGTAGCTCAAGAAAAGATTGCAGCTATTGAATTAGAAGGTACGTACGCAGAAACGTACGCTCAAGAACGTTCAGCTTTATATGACCACGATAAGAAATTAGTAGAAGGTGGATCTCAAACAGTTAAGAACTGGAATGCTATGGTTAGACCTGTAGTAGCATTTATCTTTGTAGGAGAGCTAGTGCTTATTAATTTTGTATCATTAGCGTGGGCTATGTATTCTGGCGTTGACTTTATTGTAGCTTCACAAGAAGTATTCTCTACAGATGAAATGGCTATCGTAGCGTCTATTATTGGATTTTACTTTGGTTCAAGAACTTGGGAAAAGAAATAAGTGAATGTATCAAAAGCTGCTATCGCTCTTATTAAACATCACGAAGGCGTGCGTAATCGTCCCTATCGTTGTCCTGCAAACTTGTGGACTGTTGGTGTTGGTCACCTTATCGGCGACGGCAAACATTTGCCTGATTCTTGGAACAGAACTTTTTCGCAGGAAGAAATAGATGGAATTCTTAAATCCGACTTACGTCGCTTCGAGCTGGGAGTACATAAGATGCTACCTAACGTGCCTCTTAGACAATGCGAATTTGACGCTATTATTAGTTTTTGCTTCAATTTGGGCCTTGGATGCTTTCAAAGATCAACACTCCGTCAAGCGCTTCTTAGGGGTGATAAAAAGGCGGCTATGGAATCGTTAGTGAAATATTGTCGTGCAGGTGGTAAAATACTACGAGGTCTACAAATCCGTAGACTGGATGAGAAAGCACTCTTTGAGGGTAAATAATGGCACTAAGTAAATTAGTATTTAAACCCGGTGTTAACCGAGATCAAACTAACTACGCATCAGAAGGCGGTTGGTATGAGACTCAGCTCGTTCGATTTAGAACAGGATTCCCTGAAAAGTTTGGTGGCTGGACTGTATCTAACATTACGCCTTACACAGATTCTGCTCGTTCTATATTTAGTTGGTCTACAACTGACGGATCTAACTTACTTGGTATAGGTACAAACTCTCGTATATATGTAGGTTCTGGTACAACGCTTTACGATATTACACCTGTTTATGCTACATACACATCACCTGCCACAAATAATTGCATAGGCACAACTAACGCTTCTAAAACTGTGACTGTAACTATTATAGGTCACGGCGCTAATACAGGTACCTATGTAACCTTTAGTGGTATTGTGGGCCCTACAATTGGTGGTATTCCAATAGCTGAAATGAATACAACAGTACAAGTGACCGTGTTAGATTCTAATACATTTACTTTCCAAGCAACGACTACTGCAACCTCTACAACCACAGGACAAGGTGGTACTAGCATTACTGCAATAGTTTATTTACCAGCGGGCTTCCCTATTACTACAGCAGGTTATGGTTGGGGCACTTCTACTTGGAGTCGTGGTACTTGGGGTTCTGGCTCAACAGTACCAGTATTCCAACCTGCCAGACTTATCTTTATGGATAAGTTTAATAATGATTTAATATTTAATACAGCCTATGACACAGTGTCAGGTGCGGGTGGTGACATCTATTACTGGGCTTATGTATCAGCATTTAATACACGTGCAGTTTTACTTAATTCTTTAGGTGGTGCAGTAGCAGTGCCACAAAAAGTACAAAAAATTATGTTTACTCCACAAGGTTTCTTGCTTGCCTTAGGTTGTACTAACTATGATCCTACCGCGGCAGCCCCTAATTATTTAGGTTCATATGATCCATTACTTATTCGTTGGTCTAATGTTGATCCTGATATTGGTCCTGAACCTGAAAATTGGCAACCTACAGTTACTAACACTGCAGGGTTTATAAGATTACAATCAGGTTCTAAAATTATTACGGCTATTAATACACGGCAAGAATCATTGATATTTACTAATACTTCGTTAACTTCGTTGCAATTCTTAGGTACAGCTGAAGTATTTGGTATTCAAGAGTTATCTCACAACATATCTATTATCGGTCCGAATGCACTTGTAGGTTCTAACAATATTACTTACTGGATGGGTCGAGATAGATTCTATACATACTCTGGTCGTGTCGATACATTACCTTGTACCATACGTCAATACATATTTACTGATATTAACTACACTCAAAGTTCACTTATATTTGCAGGGGTTAATAATAAATTTACAGAAATTATTTGGTTCTATCCTTCAGCTAACTCATCTGAAATTAATCGCTATGTTGTATTTAATTACCTTGAAAACATTTGGTATTATGGACAATTAGAAAGAACTGCGTGGATTGATTCTGGTGTATTTAATAATCCTGTTGCATTAAAAAATGATACAAGTGGTAATGGATGGGTGTATCAACATGAAAATGGCACAAACGATGGACAACCTTTAGGAGCTGCTCCACTTCCTATTACTTCGTTTATTCAATCAGCTGACGTTGATATTGACGATGGTGATAAATATATGCTCATTCGCCGTGTGATCCCAGATATTAACTTTAGAGGTTCTGATACTCTTAATGAAGTCACAGGTGCACCAATTATTCCTGAAGCTGATATTGTTGTGGGAGTACGTAACTTCCCTGGCGCTGCACAAGCTATAGTTAATGCTGAAGGCGTAACAACAGGTGCTACGATTGTAACTGCAACAGCTACTGTAGATCAATATACTAACCAAGTATTTATTAGAGCTCGTGGTCGTCAAATGAACTTTAAGATTGGATCAGATACAGTAGGTACACAATGGCAACTAGGTCTACCAAGAGTTGATGCACGTCCAGACGGATCAAGAAACTAATGGCTAATATTATAATTAGAGCTACTAAGGCCCCTAACTTACCTATACCTACTATTAATTATAGTCAGACTTACACTGAATCATTTAGTAATGCATTACGTATATATTTTAATACTTTAGATGCATTTACTACTAACTTAAGTAATATTGACGGCGGATCTAGTTTAAGTTTTCCTCATATAGCAGCTTCTGATACAACGGATCAATATGCAACGGCAAACGATACAGCTACACTTGTAGCTTGGAATACTGGAGAATCTATATTAGGGTTTACTTTAGCAGCTGGCGCTGCTACTGCTAATTATGCAGGGGTGTATAAAATTACTTTTAGTCTTCAGTTTGCCAATACTGCTAATGCAGTTCACGATGCGTCTGTATGGTTAAGAGTTAATAACGTTGATGTAGCTCGTTCAACTACTAATTTTTCTATACCCGCTCGTAAAAGTGCAGGGGTACCTAGTTATGTATGTGGGTATTCTGAAGCAGTGTTTACAGTCAATGCAGGAGATAGTATTAAACTTTATTGGGCTACAGACTTAGCAGCTACTTCTGGAGGAGCGGTTGGAGTTTATATGTATGCTGACCCTGTTCAAGTTACTCCCTACGCTAGGCCGGCTATTCCATCGGCAATAGGCTCAATTACCTTTGTTTCTAGAACATAACTATGATATTATTAGACAAAATTAAGGAACTCTCTTTATGAACTACCCACAACAATCAGCACAAGGTTTAGCATCATTAGGTCGTGGTAATGACTCGATGCTTGTTCACATGACACCTAACGAAGTTCAAGGACTTCAAGGTTTAGCTATGGCTCATGGGGGCTCTTTAACGGTTAATCCTCAAACAGGTCTACCTGAAGCAGGGTTTTTAGATTTTGTTCTTCCAGTAGCTGGTAGTTTCTTAGGTATGCCACCATGGCTTACTGCGTCTTTAATGGCAGGTAAGACTTTAATTGATGGTGGTGATTTAGGTGATGCAGCTATGGCAGGGTTAACTTCCTACGGCGGCGCTAAAATAGGTGAGGGTCTTGCGTCTTTTGGTGCGGCGCCTAAAGTTCCTACTGCTCAATTAAATGCTGTAAAAAATGCGCCTTATACTGGAGTTTTTGGATCTACAGGCCAGCTTGGTGCTAATATGGGTTTTGGTTCTACTGCTACAAGCCTTACAGATGATTTAGTTTCTTCTATTGACGATATAAGTACAAAGCTCCCTAGTAATGTAGGAGCTAACGCATTAGCTAAAACACAAAATATTGCGCCCGATTTTACTAATGCTTATAAAGGTGGGATTGATTTAGGCACTAAAGACTTAACAAATTTAGCAAAACAAGATTATCTTATTAGCCCAACTAGCGCAACTCCAACTACAGGTATGAGAAATCTAGGCGAATCATTTGCATCTAGACCAGTTGGCGTAGATATCCCAGGTGCAACTACTGCATCATCTAATCAAAATATGTTTTCCGGCATAACAGAACAAGCGGGTAAATTTCCTGAGCAATTTGGTGCTGCTGTTAGCGACCCAGTAGGATTTGCAAGACATATTGGTGAAGGCGATGCTTTATTAGGCGGAGCTAAAATTGGTATGTATGGAGCTTCTCCGTTTATGGAAGACATATTAAAACCTCAAGAATATGTAGGATATCAAGATCCAGAAAAAGGTAAATATACAGGACCACAAGGCCAACTTAACTTAAGTGATAGATACTCAACAGGACTTAAATTGCTTCCTAATTTAAATCAGCCTATTCGTGCAGCACAAGGTGGTGCAATTAATTCTTATGCTATTGGTGGGGCTGTAGGTAATCCATCTGTAGGCGGAGGTTTATCTGATTTATATAATAGGCCAGAAGGTCAAGGGCTAGATAATATTTCTAGTGAAGGATATGGTATTGGCCGATTAAATACATTAGCTTCACAAGAATCTCTACAAAATGCTAAGACATTAGGTTACGCTGAAGGTGGAAGTTTAAACCTTAATGAGCTTCCTACATTAAATACTGTAACAGGTGAACAAATTCCTGCTGGTGGATTAGGCGGATTAAGTGGTATGGGCGGAGACGCTATGTATTCATTTAATGATAAATCTGCAATGTCCCCAATAGGAAGAATGCTTCTTCCACAAATGAGCCAATCAGACCGTGCAAAATTCTTAGGTTCAGGCATGGGAGCTTTTTTTGGAATGCAAGAAAGACCTAAGCAAGAATATTACACTTCCAGTGGGGCTCTTACATCAAGTTACGCTAAAGGCGGATATTTAAATGGTGCTGGTGATGGCATGTCAGATTCAATCCCTGCTACAATAGAAGGTAAACAGCCAGCTCGATTAGCAGATGGAGAATTTGTAATTCCGGCAGATGTAGTTTCTCATTTAGGTAATGGTTCATCTAAAGCAGGATCAAAAAGATTATATGCAATGTTAGATAAAGTAAGACGCGCTCGTACAGGAAATAAAAAACAAGGTAAACAAATTAATCCTAGCAAATACATGCCTGCATGAACACCGTACAAATCGTAGCGCCCAACAACATATATAATGTTTGGGAAGATATAAAAGAATATTTAAATGCGTCTATTAATGTAAGTGGTGGAGATTTTACGTTAGACCAATTAAAGTTATTATTAGTACGCGGTGAACAATCTTTATTAGTGTCCGTTAATGAGAACAATAAAATAAACGGGGCTATGACAGTAGAATTTATTAATAACGCTAATGCAAGAACTATGTTTATTACGGCATTAGGTGGTAGTGGGATTGTAAATGATGAAACGTTTAGCCAAGTAGAAACATGGGCTAAAATGCAAGGTGCAACAAAAGCGAGTGCGTGGGCACAAGAAGCACAAGCAAGACTATATAAACTAAAAGCAAACTTTAATACCGTGCGAATGGTTGTGGAGAAAGATCTATGAAATTATTTAATTTGTTTAACTGGGTTCAAAACCTAGTAGAAGCATTCACGTTTTACGGCGGCTCTAAAGGTGGTGGCGGCGGGGGTAATACTACGCAAACTTCTTACTCTACTAACTTGCCTGAGTATGCAAAGCCTTACTACGAAGAGCTTTTAAAACAATCTGGTCAACAAATTTATAAAACAGATCCTTCTGGCAATGTGACAGGCGTTAAAGAATTTACTCCATATACTGGTGCCCGCGTTGCAGATTTTACTCCCGAACAAAAAGCAGTTCAAGCTCAAACAGCAGGCTTAACTCAACCAGGTCAATTTGGTGGAGCTACAGCAGGACTAGGTGCTGGTACTACGATGGGTCTTGGCGCAGGTATGACTGGATTAGGTCAAGCGTTTGGTTACAGCCCTATGGCTGTTTCAGGGGGAACATTTGATGCTCCCGCAGCTTCGTATTATATGTCTCCGTATCAATCTAATGTTACAGATGTTGCAGTTCGTGAAGCACGTCGTCAAGGCGATATTGAAAGATCTCGTGGTGCATTAGGTGCTATGGGTCGAGGTACTTTTGGTGGTGCTCGTCAAGCTTTAATGCAATCAGAACAAGATAGAAACTTAGCACAAAATATAGGGGATATTAGAGGCAGAGGCCAACAAGAAGCATTTATGAATGCGCAGCAACAGTTTGAACGTGACCAAGCTAGACGTATGCAAGCAGCTCAACTTGGCCAACAAGCTCAACAATACCAAGCAGGACTTGGTAAAGATATTGGATTAGCTGGAATTACCGCAGGCTTACAAGGTTCTCAAGCATTAGGTGCATTAGGTGCACAACAACAACAAAGTGATATTGAAAGACTTAAAGCGCAGGCAGCGTCAGCAGGCGAATCACAAGCTATGCAACAAGAAAGACTTAATCAACAATATCAACAATTTATGGATCAACAAAATTATCAAAAAGCCCAACTTGATTATCTCAGTAATATTCTACGTGGTAACGCTGGTGCACTAGGTTCAACTCAAGTAGCGTATGCTCCGGCACCAAGTATGGCTTCTCAATTAGGTGGTCTTGGTTTAGCGGGACTCGGTTTATATAATGTATTAGGCGGCGGAAAAGGATAACTATGAACATCGTTAAACTTCAGAATCAACTAAAATCAATTCCTGTTGAGACTTTAATCAAGTACGTACAAGGTTTAAACCCAGAAGTACCTAGTTACTTAGCATTAGCTGAGATTAAAAATCGTAAAGACATGGAAGCAAAATACGCTTCACAAAACCAACAAGCTCCTGAAAAAAGTGTGGCTGAAGATTTAACACAAGCTCCTGACCAAAGCGGCTTAGCGATGCTGGCTGGAAACCCTATGAGTAACCCGGCACCACAAGGTGCACCAACAGATGAAGGTGTTGCAGGACTTCCTATACCTGATCAAATGTTTAGTGGTCAAGGTATGGCATCTGGCGGTATTGTGGCGTTTGATGATGGTGGTGATGTTAATTATGCTGATGGTGGTATGGTTGCATTTACACCAGGTGGTGACGTAGCATCTAAGAGATACCAAGCAGCGTTAGAAGGTAGCTATTTATCTCCAGGCTCACTATACGCAGGTGCTAAAGACTTATTAGGTTTCCCAATGCAATATGCATGGACTACAGATCCAGTAACAGGCAAGCTTGTACGTAAAAAAGATATTGAAGGTATGACACCAAGTTTAGATGCGTATAGAAAAGCAGCAGAGTTAAAAAAGAAAGGACTACTTGCAGAAGCAGATACGCTAGAAAAAGCTGCGGCATCTCCACAAGTTAGTCGCAAAGGTCTTGCATCTATTGATACATCTACTGCAGAACCAGGCATGACATTTACTCGTGATGAATTAGCTGATATTACACAAAGTAGAAACTTCCCAACAGTTAAAACAGAGGCTCCTCCACCGCCAAAAGCAACTCAAGTTGCAGCAGATGAAGAAGGACTAGCATCACTTTATAGTCCTGTTAAAGATAGATCAGCTGAAATTGATGCACTTATTAGACCTACTGAAGGTATGGCTGAAGAAAGAATGGCTAGATACCAAAAAATGGTCGGTGACTTACCTAATAAAGATAAATTAGAAGCTCTTGTACAGAAGTATGAAACAGGCGCTGCAGAACAAGAACGTATGGCGCCATGGATGGCATTAGCTAAAGCAGGGTTTGGTATGGCTGCGGGTAAATCTCCATTTGCAATACAAAACTTAGCTGAAGGCGCACAAGCAGGATTAGCTGATTATGTACAAGCTAGAGATAGATTAGAAAAACTTCGTGATAAACAAATTGACGTACAATACAAACTTGATAATGCTGCTTACGAACGTAAGAGAGCTGCGGCTGAGTCTGGCCTAAAGAGCGAAGATTATCAACAAGCTAAGAACGACGAAGCTAAACTTAAGAAAATTGATTACCAAACTAATCTACAAGTTCAAAATCAGAAAAATAAAATCAATGCATACGAAGCTATATCTAAAGATAAATACAATGAAGCATATTTACAAGCATTTGCTGGCAAAGATAAGAATACTCTTAACGATAAAGTTATTTATGAAGAGTGGGCTAAAACAGGCGGTGAAGATGTTCATGGACCCTTTGATCAATATAGAACTAAAATATTAAAAGATTTATTCCCTATGCCTAAAACTACAGCTGATTATGCTAAACTTAAGTCTGGCGAAACATACATTGATCCACAAGGAACCCGTCGGATTAAACCATAATGGCTAAAAATTTCTGGGAAAATGATCCTCTAGCAGAAGAAGCTAGCTTTTGGAAAGACGACCCTATCGTCGAAATTGAAGCTCCTAAGGTTGAAGAGCCTCAACAATCAAGTAAATTTAGAAGATACATAGCTGATCCAGCTTTAGGTTTATCTAAAGGCGTTGTAGGTGCAGTAGAAGGCGCAGTTGGTCTTGCTGACATTCCTACGTTTGGTGCTGCAGGTAAAGGTGCTGAAATGCTTGAGAAGGGTGTTTTTGGTGGCACTACTAAAGACCTACAAGAATATCTACAATCTCTTAAAACTCCAGAACAAATCAGAGAAGAGCAACTAGCCTCCGAAGGCAAAGGGTTTCTTGGAACTCTTAAATCATACGCTCAACATCCAGCAGCAATTGCAAATATAATAGAAGAAACTCTTCCATCAATGGTTGGCGGGGCAGGACTTGCTCGTGGAGCCATGAAATTAAGACCTGGATTATCTGCTGTTAAAGCGGGTGCTCTTGGTGAAGGCGCTATTACTGCAGGACAGATTGCAGAACAAACAAGACAACAACAAGAGAGCGGATTACTTAATCCTGAACAAGTAGCAATATCTACAACAGCTGGCGTGCTTACTGGAGTGCTAGGAAACTTTGGTGGTAGAGTAGCTCAGAAGTTAGGCTTCAATGATATTGATACATTACTTGCTGGTGGTATTGGTCAAGCTGAAAAGAAATCAGTTATTAAATCTGCTATTCAAAGTGGTTTAGCTGAATCTACATTAGAAGAACTTCCTCAATCAATGCAAGAGCAAATCGCTCAAAACATAAACTTAGGTAGACCTTGGGACGAAGGTGTTGCGGAAGCTGGTGCTACAGGTGCTTTAGCTGGATTTGCAATGGCTGGTGTTGGTGGGGGTTATAGTCAAGCTGTACAAAATACAAGAGCCGCTGAACGAGACATTAGATTAAAGCAAGAAGAAGTTGCAAGGCAGCGTAAATTAGAATCTATTGATGCGGAAAGAGCTCGTATAGATCAAATAGTTTTAGATGCTCAAAATGAAGTGGACATCCAAAAAGCTAAAGAAGAAGCTAAAAAGTTTGCTGTTGACGAATTAAATACATTAGGTAATAAAGCCCCAGAGAAATCTAGGATAGCTAAATCTATCGCTGCTATGGAAGCTTCATTTAATAAGGCTATAGAACAAGGCGATATTGATGCCCAGAAAAAAGCAATAGCTGAATTAACTAATATACCTACTAATATTGTATCTCTTGCTACTCAACCTAATGTAATTACAGATCAAACATATAAAGATATGGGTATTGGTCGTACTGCTACTTTAGTTAGAGACAAAGTATTACATGGTTTGGATCCGAATAATCCATCTGACAATCTACAAATTAGAAATGTATTAGGTGCATTATTAGAAACAAAAGAAAAAGATTCTGATCAATATAAAGGCATTAATAAGTATTTAAATTCAATACCTACTGTTAAGGAATTACAAAATGAAGCAGCTATCACAGAAGGATCTGGAGAAGGCGTTGAAATATCTGGACAACCCTTGGGAGGAGAAATTACCACCGGAACTGAAGGAGTTGACGGAACTGGACTGGGAAGTACTACAGATAATGTTCAACAACTTGCAGGACGAGAGGGCCCACGCCCAGCTCCATTAGCGCCTGAAACTACTGAAGTATTAAAGAGTGAGAAAAAATTAGCACCGGCTATGGGCATTCAAGCAGCGTTAAAACAAAGCGGTGGTATTAATACTGAACATTTATTTGATCTTACTGGAGAACGAAGTGTAAATAAGTCTGGCGCTACTGTAGGACTATTTACTAAAAATGGTAGAGGCTTAGATGATGCAGTTCAAGTTGCAGTTGATAAAGGCTATTTAAATGCTGATGTATTAAATGAGGTTGATGGCGGAGTAGGCGCATTATCAGACCTTCTTATAGATGAGATACAAGGTAAGAAAGCTGTACCACTAGACCAACAAGCCGATGCAGAATTAGAAGCGTACCTTGCTCGTGAACAACAAAAAGCTGATATGCAAGAGGTAGCTCCATCAGAAGTAGAACTTAATAAAGATATACAAGAGATAGCTGCTGAGACAAAAGGTAGAGATGTATTATTTGCAGAGCCTAAGCAACAATTAGGTGAACGTAATCCTATTTTTGATAAAGTCACCAACGGTAAAGAATTATTTAAAGCAGTGATGAAGATTGCAAATACACGATCTGACAAAGCAATTATTAACATGTTAGAGAAGGTACCTAATCTAGATACCGTTAAAGTCATTACAGAAAATACTTCTACTGATCCTGAACTACAAGGTGCTGCTGGATATTACGATCCTAATACTAATACTATATTTATAGACCCTCGTGTTGCAGATTTATCTCATATCACCTTGCATGAAATTGCTCACGCTGCAACTGATGCTGAATTTGATAAGCATGTCAAGATTGTAAATAATGTTCATACTCCTATAACACCATTAGGTAAGAAGATGGTTAAGTTATTTGATGCTTTCATGGCGGAGTCTTTAAAGAAACAAGAAGGATTCTATGGACAAAAGAACGTAAAAGAATTTTTCATGGAGTCGTACACAGATAATAAGTTAAAGAACTTCTTACAAAATCGTGCAGGTGTATTAGGTCTTAAGCCGGCTAAAGGCAAAGTTGCAACATTATGGTCTGACTTTGTAAATCTAATTAAGTCTATGTTTGGTATTCCTGAATATGCGCATAGTATGTTAGATGAAATATTATTACTAAGTCCTGAACTTATGAAAGGCCCTGGTGCTGTAACTACTGGTAAAGAAATAGTACAAGCTAGACAAGCTCCTCAACAAACACGTCCTGATGGATCACCTATTAAGTATGTTGAAAGTGATAATGATTCATTATGGCAAAAAACTAAAAATGCTTATGATAGTAAGCGTAAGTGGCTTGACTTATTAGGTAACAAGATTATTGGTAATAGATACAGCGTAGAACGAAAAGGTATTGATGCTAATCTTCCTGAAGTTGATGCGTTCCGTCAAGGTAGAATTCGAGGTGACTTAATTAACCTGCAAGCTACTAATGGTCAATCACTAGCCCAATCAGGTTTATATCACGGTCGATTAGATGTTCGTAAGAGCGGTATGATTATTGCAGATGAAAGTACGGGCGACCGTAAAGTAGGCATGCTAGATATATCTAAAGCATGGTATGAATTAATAGATAGAGCTACACAAGATTTAGGGTCTAAAGAATTAGCGTATGATATGTTAACTGCGGGTTGGTATGGCCCTCGTTATGCTGATCTTGAACAATACAATAGCACTGTTCCTAAAGATGAACAAATTGATATTAGCGAATGGACAGATTCTGATAAAAGAACAGCTGCAGAAGCACAAAGACGTTACGGCGATGAACTAAAAGATATTCGTGACATGCGTAATATTCAACGCAAAGACTTGCTTGATTTTATGGTTAAATCGGGTTTATATACGCAAGATAAAGCTAAAAAATATTTAGACCGAATGGACTATGTTGCACTATATCGTGTACCGGAGAATGAGCTAGATTCATTTGATACTTCACCTATTGGTAGAAGCGCAGGTTTATTAGGCGCAGGCAAAGAGTATAGACTTTTAGGTTCTAAACGAGCTGCAGCTGATCCTATTGATAACTACATTCAAAACATGTCATGGATGATGCAACGAGGTATTAGGAATAATGCGGCAGTTCATACAGCTGATATGCTACAAGATATTGGGCAAGGTCAATGGTTTGATAGGCCTGCGACTGACTTAGAGAAAAAATCACAAAACATTGTAACTTTATTTGTTGATGGTAAGAAAAAAGATTTTAAAGTTGATGATTTAAATGATATGGCCGCATTTACTGGATCTCCAATCGTATCAGGATTTGTATGGGACTTAATGAAATATCCTGTATCTGGATTACGTCACGGTATTACAATGATGCCTCAGTTCGTATGGAACCAAGCATGGGAAGATCCTATTCGTGCAACAATTTCGTCAGGTAATAAAGCAGGCTTTGCAAAAAATATTAAAGATACATGGACTTCTATTGCTAATAATCAATTCAAATCTGAACGCACACCTAATGCTGATCTATTAAATAGATACGGTATTGTAGGTCAAAAAGATGTACTTGATTCGGCTGATGTTATTAATATGTATAAAGGTAAAGATAAATCAGGTTGGAAAAAGTATGTTTTATATCTCGAACGTATGGCACAGGGTTCTGATTTAGGTGCCCGTGAATCTATCTTTAAAAATGCAGTGGAAGAATTAACTAAACAAGGCTATGATCTAGAAACTGCGCAAGATTATGCAGCGGTTAGAGCTCATCAATATATGCCATATCAACAAGTAGGTACATCTAAATCATTAGCTTATCTACGTCGTATGATGCCGTTTGTTAATCCTCCTATTCAAGGTTTAGCTCGTGATATCGCAGCTGCTCGAGGTAGAGTAGGCAATATGACTAGAAAACAAGGTAGAAACGCTTTGGCATGGAGATTAGCTAAGTATGCTATGTTTACAGGTATGTATGCTGCATTTATGAGTGGTGACGACGAATATGAAAACCAAAGTGATGAACAACAAGATAATAACTTCTTTATCGGCGGAGCCCGTATTCCAGTGCCTCAAGAATTAAAACCTTTAAAAGTTGCTATTGAGCGAGGCACTAGAGCTTGGGTACTTAATGCGCCTAAATCTGATATGGAAGATGGTGCTATTGCTGGGGCAGTATTGCGCAAGATGTGGGAGGTAGTAGCTGGATTTGCTCCTATACCAACAGCGTTTAGACCTCTTATAGAAACTAAAGGCAATTACAATATATTCTCGGGCCTTCCTATAGTAAGTGCAGGCCAACAAAGAAAAGAACCTGCATATCAATATAATGATAGAACTTCCGAAATTGCTAGATATTTAGGTAAAACATTAAATTATTCGCCTATTAAGATTGATCACCTTATCAAAGGTTACGGCGGTTATATGGGTTCAACATTAGCACAAGCTACAAACTATTTAGCCGATGATAGACCTGCACCTACTATAAACGATATGTTATTTATTGGTTCAATGCTTGAGAATCAACAAGCTACAGGATCTCGCAGTGACTTCTATAATCTCTATGATAAAGTTACAACAGCAAAAGCTACTGCTAAAGCAATCATTAATGAAGGCGATAAAGAACGTTATCGTGAGTATGTACAAGAACATAAAGGTGAACTAGCTATTGCGCCAGCTATAAATAACTTACATAATCAGATTAATAAGTTAAGAGATTCTAAAAAACTTATTATGAGAAGTAATAGAAGCCCAGAAGAAAAACGCGCAGCTCTTGATAAATTACTTGCAGCTGAAAATAGAGTGTTAAATAGCGTTAAAAAGCTAGAAGCTAAAGCAGTAGAGATAAACGAGCGTTAAGCTAGACGCCAACATCTCACACCCATACAACCGTCTTTCATTGTAGTAAATGCTCTGATCTTGACGCCTGCCCGTTTTGCCCCCGATTCTATTGCGTAAATGAGTGGTGAGGGTTTGAGTGTAGGAACAAAAAAGCTATCCCCGATACCCATTCCCTCAAACGGAAACACCCATTCTATTTCGTTATACAAGCTCAGGTGTTGCTCCTAATGCACGGTCTGATAATTTAGTTGTATTAAGTACATATACTTCTACATTGACCGATGCTGTTGCATCTTTCCAACCTGTACCCATACGCTTACGAGATTCTTTGACTTCAATCCCTGCCTGTTTCATTTGATATAAAAACTCACGAGTACTTACTTGGTTCTCTGCTAAGTGTTTTCTAAACTCTGGCTTAGATATGTAGATCAAGTGAGTATCAAGTTCAGCGCGGATCACTAATGGTGAACGAGGTTCCATTGAAATCTTACCGTCTTTGAATGCAAGAATACCTGTTTGATGGCTATTAATAAATTCACCAATTAAAGCTTCGTAATCAATTACATTAACCTTAACTACGTTATCTCGTATAGCTACCATTTCGCCGACAATTCTGTTATAGATCTTTTTTAAATCAAAGCTAACTATACCCGCATCAACTGCTATTTCACCCGCAGTCATCGTAGCTGCAATTAAGTTTTCATAGAATCGATAAGCTGTATCTTCGCCAAAGTCTTTTCTAAATTGGTCAACCCATTTATCCATTTTCTTTTGAACTTGGTCTTCACTATATTTATACAATGCGAAGATAAACTCACGGCCAGACCAGCCATAATTGAATCTAAACTTATCGAATATTTCTTTACCAAGTGTAGGCTCATCATGGAATGCTTGTGGTTTACGTACTGAGAACTCGATTAGCCTAGCAACCTCACCATTAGGATCTTTCTTTAGTATACTTAGTTTGTCATACATACTCTGGTTAGAAGTAAATATAGCAATCAAACTAGCTGACATCTCGTGATCTCGTTCTGCATTGACTGATGCTTGCATACGGATTTTAGATTTACCTTGTGAGATTTTGTGGATTAACTGAGATAGGTCTTTAGGAATAATGTTACCTACTTCATCTAAACCAAATGGAATATTGTGTAGACCTAGATAACGTCCTGTCATACCGTTAGACGTAGCTTCTAGTACCGATAGGTCTTTCGGGTTACCCCAAACTGAGAGACAACTATATAGCGCGCCTGTCTTAGCTGCGCCTGATTCACCTGTTAAGGATATAGTAACTCCGGATGTCGAAGTTTTATTCATGAGGATTGAGCCGAACCCAGTTAACAAAGTAAACGCATGTAGTTCAAGACTAGGTTTACTAAGTTTATTAGCGGCTTCTTTCCATGCTTCATAAGAACCTGCAGGCGTTAAGTGTTTAGCTATACTCTTACATAGAGGTGATGTTGGTGATGTAACTTCCTTACCATCTCGTAATAGCTCTGACTCTCCTACTACAAAGGATTCTTGATTGGGCGTCCAACCCATTTGCATACGCATAACTTCTGCGGCATTTTTGTTTGTGAGGTAATGTCCCCATTTAACTAAGTAATTCATAAGATATTGGCCTCCTTTGGCATCTGTATTAAATAAAACACCTTGAGACGCGATGATCTTTTTTAAATCCTCTATTGCATAAACCTTGCTCATAGGGAGTAAAAACTCGCGCTCAGGGTCATTTGGCAATATCGCTTTCATTAACAAGCAATCCCCATCTGCGGGACTATAAATCCGTTTCAATGGGAATAGGTCATACAATGTTACTAATATTGGATCACCAGGAATAGGTACACCATCTTCATCGTATTTGGGGGCAGGCATACAATAGATACCGCCTTCCTTACCGTATACGAATGGATAGAGAGCCTCGGGCAACGATGATAAACCCCGTGTGACTACCTCTGCATGTTCTTTAATATGCTCAATAGTCTTAACTGACATTGATTGATCTAATGGTTTGATCGGTTCTTCGACAGCTATTTTAAATATTTTTCCAAGTGCAAGAGGGTTAGTAATTTTACCGCGACTAGGACAGCCAGTACATATACCAGGATTGACATTATTAAAAGTCTCACATGAGTGAGGCATACCTTGTGTGGCTTGTGCCTTTCTAATCGTTTCTCTTTCATCATAGTTTGGATAGTCTTTCGATATTAAATGTATTGCTGATTCTTTATCAGCACAATGTTGAGCGATGGATAAACCTGAATACCACAAAGGTTCTTGTAATATCTTAACATTATCCATAATGAAGTTAATCTGAGCACAACCTTTTGATTGTACAATTTTTTCAAAGTTAGATTCGAAGTTATCTAGCTTCAATGCTTTACGTTGATCTTCACTAAGACCTTTAGGTGCAGCCTGTAATATATCTGCAAGACTAGGTTCAAGATTACCTAAGAACTCTTTAAACTCGTCGAATATATAGATAGGTAAGTCGTCACCCATAACCTTAGTAGGTGAGGGAGGCATAGTCTTTTGATTGAATGTATCAGGGCAACGTAAGATGCGTGCTAGATCAGCGGTGACTACAGGGTCTATGTTTAAACCATGCGTTAAGCAAAAGTCTTTAAATTTTTCTGCGTAAGGTTTCCACTCGGTCGCGGGAATATCTCTGTCAAAAAGCCAATAAGAATGGATACCAGTTCCCGAGTCTACCTTAACAGGAGGGGGAAGATTATGTTCTAGTACGAATTGGTCAATCGCTTGGACTGCTTCGTCTTTTGAGTTATAGCCCTTACCATCACCTACATCAAGATCAACAAAGAACGACCTGACAGACTTGGCCTCATCAGCCTTGCGGCTGTACCCATTAAATGAACTAAGTGCAACAAAGATGTTGGTAGGTGTATTTTTCTTTGACTCAATAAAC
>Ga0247723_1000998_pt1 | contig 17272 bp, 21 predicted proteins | sample MSEWelMarce5H_FC_FD_189079 | JGI IMG/M metagenome (GOLD analysis project Ga0247723, IMG submission 189079) | Subsurface sediment microbial communities from gas well in West Virginia, United States - MSEEL Well Study Marcellus 5H_FC | ecosystem: Environmental > Terrestrial > Deep subsurface >... | reverse complement strand
GGCTATCGCGTCAACAAAATGGAGCGATCCACGACGAATAAGGACGAGTACCTTGTTCGCTCTTGGTCGCCCCTTGAGGTATCTGTCGTTTCTATCCCTGCTGACCCGTCAGTTGGCGTGGGTCGTAGCGCGGCTGCTCTCGAACCCAAACCTACCATTGAACCATCCATCAAGAAGGAAGTCAAAATGACTGACGAAGTAAACTTGGATGCGGTTCGGGCCGAAGCTGCTGAAGCTGCCGCCAAGAACGCATCTGCAATCATCGAACTCGCCGCTCGTCACAACAAGCGTGATCTTGGCGACGCCGCCCTCCGTTCGGGCAAGAGCATTGAGCAATTCCGTGGTGAATTGCTTGACGTAATCGGTTCGGACAAGCCACTTGCAAACGAAAACATTGGTCTGACGAAGAAAGAAATCCGTCAGTTCTCGGTTGTTCGTGCAATTGCTGCTCTTGCAAACCCAAGTGACCGTCGCCTCCGCGAAGCCGCTGCATTCGAGTTTGAAGTCTCGGAAGCTGCTGCACAGCGTTATGGCCGTGGCGCACAGGGCGTTATGCTCCCAACCGACATCCTCGGCGTCTGGAAGCGTGACCTGAACACCAGCGATGACAACGAAATCGTTGCAACGAACTTGCTTGCTAACGAATTCATTGACGTTCTTCGCAACTCCTCGTCGGTAATGCAAGCTGGTGCGCGTATGCTCCCAGGTCTGCAAGGCAACGTAGCAATCCCTAAAAAGGCTACTGCGTCTGCTTCTGGCTGGATCAGCACCGAAGGTGGCGCTGCTTCTGAGTCGGAACCAACATTCAGCACAGTTTCGCTGACACCAAAGAACATCGGTGCATTCACCGATATGACCCGTCAGTTGATCCTCCAATCGACTCCTGCCATTGAGCAGTTGGTCCGTGACGATTTGACACAGGCTCTGGCCTTGGCAATCGACAAGGGCGCATTGGAAGGTTCGGGATCGTCCGGTCAGCCAACAGGTATCTTGAACACCTCCGGTGTTAATAAGCCAACCTCGTTTGCTGCCGCTGTTCCAACCTTTGCTGAAATGGTTGCTTTGGAAACTGCTGTTGCAGAAGACAATGCTCTGTTCGGTAACTTGGCTTACATCACGGACGCAGCCACTTACGGCGGTCTGAAGACGAAGAGCAAGGACACTGGTTCGGGCATGTTCGTCCTCGAAGGCGGTCAGGCTAACGGTTACAACGTAATCCGTACTCAGCAAGCAACTGCTGGTAACGTTTACTTCGGTAACTTCGCTGACTGCATGATCGGTATGTGGGGTGGTCTTGACCTGACGGTTGATCCATACACCGCATCGAGCAGCGGAACTGTCCGCATTGTTGCGCTTCAGACTGTTGACGTTGCACTTCGCAACGCAGTCTCGTTCGCATACAACAACGACGGCGTATAAGAAATGTTGAGGGCTGATATTTGGAAGTCGTATCAGCCCTCGACTTCTTTGGAGAATGCTATGCAGTACAAGTGCATCCGTGGCGTAATAACATCGCAAGGCCCACTAAATGTGGGTGATGTTGCTACCCTTCCACATGGCGAGGCCTTGGTGCTTATCGCTCAAAAGAAAATCGAAATCTTTGAAGAGGCTGTCCGCGTTGCTGAAGCCCCAAAGGTCGAGCATCGTGATCCTGTAATCAAGCGTAGTCCTAAGAATGGGCGTTGAGAGCGCAAATGATATTCTCGACTTTTTTGAAGTCGATGATTTTGCAGACACTGCCACTTACACAAGAGTAGGTGGTAGTGCCGTTTCTGTGAACGGTATCTTTGATGCCCCACAGGCCAGCCGTGGCGCGACAGACTTGATGGAGATTACCATCCCATCACCACAGTTTGTTTGCCGTACTGCTGATGTACCTTTGGCCGCTGATGGGGATGAAATCATTATTCGCTCTGTGGCTTACAACGTGCGCGTTGTACTGACAGACGGAACTGGTGTATCGACGCTTATACTCGAAAAGGTGTAACATGGCGCACGTTCGGCAGCAGATAAGGGACTATGTTGCCGACCTGTTGGTTAACTTTATCTATGATAGGTTTGGTATTGTAATCCAAGACCGCTTTAGCAATAATCTTACAGCCAGAGGGTCTGGGGATTTGCTTTCTACAGGAACATTGTACAAGTTTCGTAAGTATGCACTTGATGATGCACAGCTTCCAGCCCTGATTGTTTACACGACAAACGATGTAACAAACCTTGCCACTATCGGTAGTCGCACTTTGTCACACAACCTTGAACTAAGGGTTGATGTGATTAACAAAGGATCAAGCCTAGACATCTTTGAAAATATAGAAGGCTTCTGCGCTGAATTGAATGGCGCAATTGAAGCTGACTATAACTTTTCAGGACTTGTCAAAAGCTGTGTGCTGACGCAATCAGATTTCAGCGTCAATACAACTGGAGAAAAGGCAGTTGGCACTGGCAAAATGATTTTTGACGTTAAGTACATGACCGCCATCGATAACTGCCAGGTGTCTATCTAATGTCGCACATTAATAACCAGATACGCGACCGAATCGCTGACATTATAGGCGCTCTGCCTTTCTTTTCCGGGCGCGTATATAAGATGCGATCCTACGCATTGGATGATGAGAAGCTGCCAGCGGCTGTGATATACACAAACAGCCAAACTAATTCTCTGGCGACCATAGGAACAAAAACCTCTATGGGTTCGCTGCAAGTTTTCGTAGAGATTTTCATTAAGGCTCAAAGTTCAACAATCATAAACCAGATAGATGATGCCTGTGTTTTGATTGAGGATGCCATTGGTTCTGATTTCCAGTTGTCAGGATTGGTAAAAAGCTGTATTCTGTCGCAGTCGGACGTTGACATTAATGTTGAAGGCGAGAAGCCAGTTGCTAATGCACGGTTGTCTTATGCAGTCCAATATGTTACCTTGCTGGCTGATCTGGAGACACCGCGATGAAGATGGTCAAAGTCTATAATACTCAGGGCGATGAAATACTTGCCTGTGAGGTTGATCTGGACCGTTACGCGCAGATTGGCTGGACGCCCGTTAAAGACAAGCCAAAGGCAAAGCCAGTGGCTAAAGAGGAGACTGAGTAATGGCTACGCACACTGGTTCAGAAGGAACTGTTCGGGTTGGCGCAAACGCCATTGCTGAAATCCGTTCCTATTCGCTTGAGGAAACAGCGGACACTGCTGAAGATACATCGATGGGCGATGCCTATCGCACGTTTAAGACAACGCTTAAGGCATGGACCGGGTCGGTTGATGTATTCTGGGATGAGACTGACACGAACGGTCAGGTAGCTCTTGTCGTTGGCGCTACGGTAACTGCAAATTTCTTTCCAGAAGGAGCTTCGGCTGGTCAAAGTGAAAAGTATTATTCCGGCGATGCAATCGTAACAGGCAAGACCGTCACTGGCAGCTTTGATGGCATGGTCGAATCAACAATCACGCTTCAAGGCACTGGTGCTTTGACGCTGGCAACCTTGGCGTAAGGACTATTAGATGGCAACTCATACTGGCTCAGAAGGCACTGTCCGCGTTGGCGCAACCAACAACGTGCTTGAAATCCGTTCTTACTCGATTGAAGAAACCGCCGACACTGCGGAAGACACTTCAATGGGCGACAGCTACCGGACCTTTAAAACTACGCTGAAAGCGTGGACAGGTTCAGTTGATGTATTCTGGGATGAACTCGACACGACAGGCCAAGGCGCTTTGATCGTCGGCTCTGAGGTCGCCGTGCGCTTTATGCCAGAGGGTGCAACGTCTGGTGATCTGTATTTCACAGGCAACGCAATTGTCACTGGCAAAACTGTCACTGGCAGCTTTGATGGCATGGTAGAGTCCACAATCACACTTCAAGGCACTGGCACTCTAGGAACCGCTACTGTTTAACTTAAAAGGATATAATTTATGAGTATTTCAAAGCGTATTGCAGAGCGTACATCTACCAAGACACATATTGAAGTTGCAGAATGGGGTGAAAAGGGAGCGCCGGAGAAAGTTTACTATGGCCCCCTGCTTGCTGGTGAATTGAACCGCATCCAGCGCAAGCATCCTCAGTTTCTTAATTCGGCATCTTTTGAAGCAATGGTCGATTTGATTATTCTCAAGGCAGAGACAGGCCAGGGCGAAAAGTTGTTTACGCTTGAGGACAAAGCGATCCTGATGCGCGAAGAGGTCGGTGTGATCTCGACTGTCGCTGCTGCATTCATGAGCGGTAGCAGTGTTGAGGAGCATGAAAAAAACTAACCAACGATCCGTTTAGGTTCAATCTACTGACCTTGGCGGATCGACTTGGTAAAACCATCTCAGAGATTGAAGAAATCTCAATAGACGAGTATAACGAGTGGGTCGCTTACTTTAAGCTGGACGCAGAGAGGCAGAAAAAGCGTGGCTCAGGATCAAAGAGTTGAGTTTCTATTCGCGGCTCAGGTTTCTGGGCAGGAGCAGCTTCAGAAGTTAATATCTTCTGTCGATTCGCTGCGCAAAGAGACTGAGCAACTCAAGTCCGCCAACGCTGGCCTAGCTTCATCCACTGATGCCGTGATCCGCAATGGTGTTCGGTATAACAACGCTATTGATGCTCAATCTAAGGCTCTGCGCCAAGCGCGTCAGGGTACTCAGCAGCTTGGTATGCAGATCAATGACTTTGCGACCAGTGTATCAACTGGTGCAAGCCCTGTTCAAGCGTTTAACCAGCAAATTGGTCAAGTTGGTATCGCCATGTCGCAAATGGGTGGCAAACTTGGCACGGTTGGAGCCTTTCTTGCTGGCCCTTGGGGTGCTGCTGTTCTTGTCGCTACAATGGTTCTTGTGCCTTTTATCGAAAATATGATGGGAGCAAGTGCGGCTGCTAAAGAACTTCAGGACTCTGAGAAGAAGGCTAGAGATTCATCTATTGATCTGATGTTTGCAAAAGCTGAGTTGGATGCGGCGCTTGGACGCAACACGGGCGCTTACGAAAAGGCGTCTAATGCGGCGATAAAAGCTGCGCTTAGTGATCTTAATGCGGCTGAAGCTGCTGTCACCGCTAGTAATATCCGTGTGAACGCGGCTAAAAACGAAGCAAAGGCGCTTAACGTATTAAGTGTTGGGGGCGGGGCAACTGGCAAAGCTGCGTCTATGGTGCTGGGTCTATTCGGTTACGGCGATACTCAAAAGGCCGATAAAGAACGGTTGGACGCTATCAGTAAGCGCGATGCGGCAGATGCTGCGTACACTAGAAAAATAGCGGATCAAAAGAAGCGACTGCTGAAACCGACTGTCCCGTCGGGGGCACGCGCAGGCGCTAGGGCTGCTGCATCCATTCCTGCGCCAAAGATGGAAAAGATAAAGGTGAAACCTGATTTTTCCATGCTCGGCTTTTACGAAGAGTTTTTTGCTGAAGAGTTTAAGCAAAATGACAAGAGCCTTGCCAAAGTCGCAGAAGATCAAATTAATTCGCTACTCAGCACCGTGCCAGCTATGGCTAAGATGAGCGATGAAATGGCGCAAATCATCTCTCGCAACGAGGAGTTAAATAATTCTTTTGACGCGATTGGTCAGTCTGTCAGCAACTCGTTCAAGGGTATGCTGACTGGTGCTATGTCTTTCAAGGATTCCATGAAGGGCATCATTAGCGCGGTGATCGACGAACTGTGGAAGTTGTTTGTTGTTCAGCAGATCGTTGGCGTTGTGAAAAGCGCGATGGGATCGGTTTTTGGCGTACAAGTTCCAGGTAAAGCCATCGGTGGCTCTGTCGGCAAGAACCGTCCCTACATGGTCGGTGAGCAAGGCCCAGAATTGTTCATCCCCGGTGGCAGCGGCACAATCATTCCTAATCGGAACCTGTCAAGCAATGGCGGTGGTAGCAACTTCAACATCAGCGTAGATGCTCGTGGCTCTTCCGATCCAGCCGCAGTTCGCGCTCAGGTGCAGCAGGGTATTCTTGAGGCTGCTCCGGCTATCATAGCGGCAGCAGAGTCACGCACAATGGCTAGTATGCGTAGGCCGCGACTTGGTGGAGTTATGCAATAATGGCAACAATCACATATCCTTCAACGCCAAGGCCGCAAGGAATGGCATGGCGGCTGGTTATGCCAGCACAGACCAACGTATCTGATTGGACGGGACGGCGTCAGACGCTTGCCTCTGGCCGTGGCTGGTGGGAAGCCCAGATTACTTTCCCTCCAATCGTAGGCACACTTAGCATCAATGCTTGGCGCTCTTTCATTGCCAAATCGCGTGGTGCGGCAAACGACTTTCAGGTTCCCGTCGATCCTGTTGCGCAGTCGGCTGCAACAGCAACCCCACTGGTGAACGGCGCTGCTCAGACAGGCCGGACGCTGAACACTGATGGCTGGCCTCTGTCCACTACCGTCTTACAGGCTGGTCAGTTCGTCACCATTAATAATCAGCTTTTGCAGTTGACTGAGAACGTAACATCAAACGGCTCTGGCGTGGCTGTGCTGACGTTCGAGCCACCTGTCAGGGTTTCGCCCTCGGACAATGCTGCGATTGAATACAAGAATCCGTTTTGCCTAATGTATCTGGTCGAGGAACCAACGCTTTCAGTTGAGACAGGTTATGTATATAGCCTATCACTGAACCTACGGGAGTCCTTTTAATGGTTGATGCAACCACACAGGCCGCACTTGAAGCCACAGTCGTTAATTGGCGGGTGCTTATTTACGCTGACTTTGTTGGCGATGTTTTGCGCGGCACAACTGGCCTCTACAACAAGGTTATTTCTGGTTCTGGTGATTCTGAACTAGATGGAACTTACGACAGTTTTAGCCACGATCTGATTAATGTATCGCCCGTGAAGCACAACGAATCTGGTTCTGATACTGTAACAATCTCAATGAGCGGCCTTGTTGTCAACAATGCTGATTTCTTGGCTATAATTGGTGATAAAACCAAATGGCAGGGTCGTACTGCGCGTCTTTGGTTTTATTGCGTTGACCAGAACGAAAACCAAGTTGGTTCTATTATACCTTACTATACAGGATACATGAACGAAGTTGGTATTGCGGGTGACTCTGGTAGCCAAGCGGTCAGCCTGACAATAGAAAACTATTTGGCTAGTATTGCTGGCGCACAAAACAAAACTTATCTTATCCAGAACATTTTTGATGCTGGCGATCTTAGCGGAGAAGCTTCTGTTTCTGCTGCAAACGGCATGGCTGAAGCTGGTAGCTATGGCTACGGTGGCGGCGGCGCTGGCGAAAACGATTATGGGATGGCAAATTTCAGATGAGAATATCTGCTTGGGAAGAAGCTTTAGCTCACTACATTGCCACCAAAAGGCATGAGCCGTTTGAGTATGGCTTAAATGATTGCTGTATGTTCGCCGCAGGGGCTGTTGAAGTTATAACTGGTGAAGACCCTATGTCTGAGTTCCGTGGCCAATATGATAGCCTTAAAACTAGCCTGAAGGCTATTAAGGATATTGGTGCAGGAACCCTTGAAGCGACTATGGATGGCAAGTTCCCAGAGGTGGCAATAGGCCATGCGCAGCGTGGAGACTTGGCTTTCTTTGATGACAGCGTTGGTGTAGTAATGGGTGGCTTCGCTTACTTCGTTTCGGACGATGGGCTGGAGCGGATACCACGCGATATGTGGGATAAATGCTGGAGTGTAGGCCGTGGGTAAAGTTCTTAAAGGCGTTGCGATTGCTGCTGCTTTTGTTGCCCTGGCATATGCTACAGGGGGACTTTCTGTTGTGGCGGCTGGTACTGCTGGAGCAGCCACCGTAGCTGGTGTTACTTTTACGACTACCTTCCTCGGTGGTATGCTTGTTTCAATGGCGGCTGCGTCAATTTTAACTGGCATATCGCAGCAATTCCTTGGCGCGAAGATGCCAAAGACGCAGTTATCTCGCTTAAACGTCAGCCTTGATCCATCTACGCCGCGCAAAGTTGTATTCGGCACAACGGCGATGCCACTCGATCTTCGCTACCACGAATCCAGTGGAACAAACCAAGAGTATGTTGATTACATAGTTGCTGTCGCCGCTCATAAAGTTACATCAATCACTGAGATATGGTTTGAAGAGAAGCAAGCATGGACACTCGCTGGCGGCGTTACTAGCACTTACTCTGGCTATTTAACTGTTGCTGTCCGCACCGAAGGCACATCAGCGAACACCATAGCAATTAACGGTGGTGGCAAATGGGGTTCAAGCCGTCGCTTAACAGGTTGCGCGTATATATATCTTCGGATTAAGCGCACAGGGAACACCAAAAAAGCGGAAAGCCCTCTGGCAAGTGGATTACCCAGCCGCGTAACTGTTATTGGCGATGGCGCTCTTCTTTACGATCCGCGCAAGGATAGCACTGTTCCCGGCGGATCAGGATCACACCGCGCCACTGACCAAACGACTTGGGGTGTTTATACCAACGCGGATGACACCGATAATCCTGCCCTACAACTGCTATGGTGGATGCTGGGCTGGGAGATCAATGGTAAGTTATCTGTTGGTTGCGGGATACCATATAATCGCATTGATATGGCATCTTTTATTACTGCCGCTAACATCTGCGATGAAAACGTAACGCTGGCGATAGGCGGGACGCAAAAGCGTTATCGCGCTAGTGGCACGGCATCTGACAGCGATGATCGATCGGACATAATAAACAACTTGCTTATTTCAATGAACGGCACACTCCGTGACAATGGGGGTAAGTTGACCGTAACAGCAATGAAGAATGATCTTGCTGACTATGTTCTGACCTTCAATGAAAACGATATGATGGGCAGTTTTGATTGGCAGCAAACTCGCGGATTGACTGAAAACTATAATATTATCCGTGGACGCTATGTTGATCCGTCGTCAAACAGCCTTTACCAAATGGTTGATTACCCAGAAATAGGGTTCGCTGCTCCAGACGGGATTGAGCGCGTAATGTCAGTTGACCTTGCATATATTGAGGATGGTCGCCGCGCTCAACGTCTAGCCAAGCAGATATTGCAGCGCAATCAGTATCGCGGAATGTTCTCTACAACCTTTAACGCCAAAGCATTGGGCTGTCAGGTTGGGGACGTTGTCCGCATAAACCTTGAGGCATTGGGCTGGTCGAACAAACTATTCCGCGTTGTTAGTCAAGAGATTCGCTTTGACGGCCAAGTGCCAATGGCATTGGTTGAGGAAAACGCTGCGATCTACGCATGGGACGCTGATGACCTTACGCCCATTACACCTACTGCTCCGACGATCTATGATCCTTTGAACAGTCCGTTTATCCTTGGAATTGAAGACGCGGGAACAACTGCTGATTGGTCTGGCATTATTGACGATAACGGCGACAAGCCAGAAGACAATGCTGACGTTACCGCCAATGCCGTGCCTTCGCTCGACCAAGTTGCGTCAGTGGCCTTTGCTGCTGATTATCTTGGCGTGTTGTCGGATGGGCAATTGCCTAAGACCATAAACGTTATTCGTCGCCGTGGCGGCGTTGATGTATCGTCAACCACAACTTGGAGCATACTATCGCAGACTGGTATCAGCGGCGTGACGGTGACAATTTCGTCCAGTGGTATCGTAACGATCCCATCGGGAGCAACTATTGGCGTGTCATCCAACATTGAAATTCGCTCAGTGCGCGATGGCACAACGCTTGATGCTCGCATCAGTGTTACCCGCAATGACGCACCTCCTCCAAGCACAGGCTCAGGTGGCGGAACGACCGTAAACGATTCAACATTTAGTTCAGTTTCAACCACAAGTTTTGCGGCAATCTCTGACCTGATGACGGTAAAAACAGGTTCATCTGGTCAAATACAATTCGCTGGAGCGTTGACAACCACATGTGAATCCGCTTCTCCAACGGGTAGTTTTAATATTGAGATGAAGTGGCAATATCGCACTATTGGCGGCTCATTTGCTGATGCGGCTACTGCTGTGAACTCCGATCCTGATACGCAAGTGTATTTTGACGGTGATTATTTTACAGATGACGGCTTCGTTGATTGCTCCCCATTGAAGACTGGACTGTCGGCAAGCACAGATTACGAAGTGCAGTTGTTTGCGCGGCGCACAACGTCTTCACCGACCAAAAGCATTTTCTTTATCGGCACGGCATCAGCAGTTGGCAGCTAAACCATAAAGTGCTAAAGATGCAGCACGAAGGGAATCCCAATGGCATTTATCTACGACCTGACTGATACTTGGAATAATGCGGCCATTTCGTTCAACGGTATCAAGTTGAATGCCACTGATACTGCCAGTGCGGCTGGTTCCAAGTTGGCTGACTTGCAGATCAATGGCGCTTCTAAGTTTTCTGTTGGCAAAACCGGAACTGTCACTGCTACAGGTCTTATTGAAAGCACCACTGGTGGCTTCAAGTTCCCAGACGGCACCACCCAAACTACCGCGAGTGCTGGCGGAACAGTTACATCCGTATCGGGTGCCGGAACAGTTAGTGGGCTAACGCTTACTGGCACAGTTACTTCGTCAGGATCATTGACGCTAGGTGGAACACTTTCACTTACATCTGGTCAAGTGACAACAGCCCTAGGCTTTACGCCATACAATGCCACTAACCCAGCCGGGTACATTACATCATCAGCCTTGTCGCCATACCTCACCAGCGCGACAGCCGCTACAACGTATCAGCCTCTTGATGGCGATCTAACAGCGATAGCTGCCTTGGCGGGAACAGTTGGCTTAATCCGCAAGACTGCTGCCAATACATATTTGTTGGATACCGACACTTATCTTACTGGAATCACCAGCGGCCAGGTTACAACTGCGCTGGGCTATACGCCATATAATGCAACCAACCCAAGTGGATACCTTTCGACTGTCAGCCTGACATCTAATGTCACTGGCACATTGCCCATCGCCAATGGCGGAACTGGTGCGACTACTGCTGCTGGGGCATTGACTAGCCTTGGGGCTTATCCTGCCTCCAACCCAAATGGATATACAGCAAACACCGGAACGGTAACTGGCGTAACGGGTGCTGCGCCCATCGTAAGTTCTGGCGGAACTGCCCCTGTTATATCCATAGACGCAGCAACAACTAGCTTACCCGGCAGTATGTCTGCTGCTGATAAAACCAAATTGGATGGCATTGCCACCAACGCAAACAATTACGTTCTACCAAAAGCTACGGCGACAGCTTTGGGTGGCGTAGAGGTGTTTGATGCAACCGTTCAAACTGTAGCAGCAAATGCTGTGAGCAGCACGGCAGCGCGTACATACGGTGTTCAATTGAATGCTGCCGACCAAATGGTCGTTAATGTGCCTTGGACCGATACAGCTTCTGGCGGTACAGTAACAAGCGTCAATCTAACTGCTGGCACGGGCGTTAGTGTTTCTGGTGGCCCTATTACATCAAGCGGATCGATCACGGTCACAAACACCGCGCCTGACCAAGTCGTATCGATCACCGCTGGAAGCAATGTGGTGGTCACAGGAACCTACCCCGACTTTACTGTTGCAGTACCTGGCGGTGGTGGAGGAGGCGGAAATGTCTCAAGCGTTGACGCAAGTGGTGGTACAACCGGGTTAACATTTTCTGGTGGCCCGATTACTTCAGCGGGAACGCTTACCCTTGCTGGCACACTTGATTTAGACAACGGCGGAACGGGTGCTACCACTGCTTCTGGGGCGCGGACTAACCTTGGTTTGGGTACTGCGGCCACCACAGATGCTTCTGCATATGCCACAGCGGCCCAAGGGACTAAGGCTGACACTGCTGTCCAAACCATTGCTTCGGCTGATGGTTCCGTAACAATCACAGGCACGACAGCTATTGATCTGTCTGTTCCAGTAACTGCTGCAACTAACTCTGTCCTACTGCCTGTTCGCAATACAACTGGCGCAACTCTTACCAAGGGTACTGCCGTCTATATAAGCGGCGCTACTGGTCAGATTTCTACTGTTAGTAAGGCGCTTGCTACCAGTGATGCAACTTCAGCACAGACGCTGGGCTTAATCACAGCCAACCTTGCTAACAATTCCAACGGCAATGTGACGCTGATCGGCGCAATCACTAACATTGATACATCTGCGTACACAGATGGTCAGCAGCTTTATCTAAGCCCCACAACGGCTGGAACACTGACTGCAACTAAGCCCTATGCTCCACAGCATTTGGTTTACATGGCTGTTGTGGAACACGCCCACCCATCGCAGGGTAAATTGTTCGTCAAGGTCCAAAACGGCTATGAGATGGATGAGTTGCACAATGTTGCCGCTCAGTCCCCAGCGAACAATGATGGCTTGTTCTACAATACAACAACAAGCCTGTGGGAAAAGAAGTCAATCGTTACGGCGTTGGGCTACACCCCCTACAACGCAACGAACCCAAGCGGCTATATTACATCGTCGGCGCTGACCCCATATTTGACCAGTGCAACGGCTGCTACCACATACCAACCTTTAGATGGTGACCTTACGGCTATTGCTGCCATATCGGGAACAACTGGCATTGTCCGTAAGACTGCGGCAGACACTTACACATTAGACACCAATACATATCTCACGGGCATAACAAGCGGTCAGGTAACTACTGCGCTTGGGTTTACTCCATATGACGCGACAAACCCTGCCGGATACACCACCAACACAGGCACAGTAACCTCTGTAGGTGGCACAGGAACCGTCAACGGCATTACGCTCACTGGCACGGTGACAGCTTCTGGATCGTTGACGCTTGGTGGCACACTTTCTGGCGTCGATCTTACCACCCAAGTCACTGGCACATTACCTGTTGCTAATGGCGGTACTGGTGCGGCCACACTGGCAGCAAACAACGTCCTTCTGGGCAACGGCACAAGCGCACTTCAAGCTGTCGCCCCTGGCACTGCTGGCAATGTTCTGACCAGCAATGGCACAACATGGACTTCTTCTGCGCCTGCTGGCGGTGGTGGCGCAGTTAGCTACCCACAAAATATCCAGTCAGCAAACTACACGCTCGTTCTTGGCGATGCTGGTAAGCAGATATTTCATCCTGCGTCGGACGCAAACTTTAGAACATACACTATCCCTGCAAACGCAAGTGTTGCGTTCCCGATTGGGACGGTAGTGTTGTTTACAGTTGAGAATAGTGGAGTTTCTGTCAATGTTGCGATTACAAGTGACACGTTAGTATTTGGTAATGGGACTACGGGCGCAATTCGTGTTGGGTCCAACAACACGCTTATGTGCCTAAAGGTCACAGCTACAAAATGGATGGCAAACTATTTGTACCAGACCGGAAGTGCCTATTTGGCTCAGTCCGTTGCCATCGGGTGTTTTACAACACCTTTTCTTAATGTTTATGATTGGAGCAACGCAGGGTTTGGCGTAAAATACACTGACCCCGCCACGTTGCCAGCCGGTTCAGTTCGGGGTGTTACCTTTAATGCAGCTAGTAACGCTATTGCGTTAGCGCACGGTACTTCTCCGTTCATCACAGCCTACCCTTGGTCGCTGTCTGGCTTTGGGACCAAGTTTGCCAACCCAGCAACCCTACCCACTGGTACTGGTTATAGTGTAGCGTTTTCTCCCGCTAGTGACGCTATTGCAGTAGCGCATGATATTTCACCGTTTGTCACAGCCTATCCTTGGAGCGGCAGTGGCTTTGGGACCAAGTTTGCCAATCCAGCAACCCTGCCCACGGGTACAGGGCAAGGCGTAGCGTTCTCTCCTTCTGGTAACGCTATTGCGGTAGCACACGCTACCTCTCCGTTCATTACCGCATATCCTTGGAGCGGTTCGGGCTTTGGCACTAAATTTACAAACCCTGCAACCCTACCTACAGGTATAGGCGGGGGTGTGGCGTTCTCTCCTGCTGGTGATGCTATTGCAGTAGCGCATGATGCCTCGCCTTTAATTTCTGTGTATCCTTGGAGCGGTTCGGGCTTTGGGACTAAGTTTGCTAACCCAGCCACCCTGCCTACGGATACAGGTAACAGTGTCGCGTTCTCTCCTTCTGGTAACGCTATCGCGGTGGCGCACGCGACCTCGCGCTTTATTACAGCCTACCCTTGGTCAGCGGCTGGCTTTGGCGTAAAATACACTGACCCCGCTACGCTTCCTACAGGCACGGGCAGAGGCGTAGCGTTCTCTGCTACTGGCGATGCTATCGCGGTAGCCCACTCAACAACGCCTTTCATCACGGCATACCCTTGGTCAGCGTCTGGTTTTGGAACAAAATACTCTAACCCTGCAACACTCCCACCGGCGGCTGGGTTTAGTGTTGCATTTACAATCAACCCATAGGAAACACCCATGAACTACGAACAACTTCCCACTGAATACAAATACGACACCCTTGCGGACGCCATGTACGCCCGTGAGGTCGAGTATTTTCACTATGACTTTGACCGCAAGAACTTCGAGCATCTGTTGGCAAACGCTACAGACAACGAGTTTGCAGCCAACGTGGCGGAGCGTCTGGACGCCACCCGCAAGCAGATGAGCAATGTCATGGGCGTTGTAAACGCTTTGAAGGCACAGATCGACGATGCCGACGCATACGCAGCGGCTGTTGAACGTGCAACTGCCAAGCGCAAAGCAAAGGAATCTGAGGGATGAACCTATTTTACGTCCAAGCTAATGGCGAAACCTTTGTCCGGCACATTCATGATGTGGAACCGACGCGCTGGGACGATGACAATTACTGCCGCGTAGCAAAGCTAACGCCTGAGCAGATCGAGCAGTTTGGCGTACATCAACTGAAGCTGGTGACACCGCCTTACTACGATCCTGCCACCCAGACCCGTGAGCATGGCGATGCTGTGCTGGTCGATGGCGTCTGGACGCAGAACTACGTTGTGTCAGAACTGGACCCAGAAGTGTCAGCGGCGAAGATCGAAGCGCAGTGGGCAGTAGTTCGCACTGAACGCAACAAACTGATAGCCAACACTGATTGGACCCAGCTTCCTGATGCCGCACTAAGCAATACTCAAACGGCACAATGGGCATTGTACCGGCAAGCGTTGCGTGATATTACAACCCAAAGTGACCCGTTCAACATTAACTGGCCTGTATCACCATGAGCGTACACACAATACTGAATCACTTGGGGGATAACGTGAAGCACATCGCTGATGGTCTAGCGGTTGCGGCTGCTTTTGGTACTTTGGTGCAGTTTTTGCCACCATTGGCGTCCCTGTTGACTATAGTTTGGATGAGTTTACGCATTTACGATTGGTTTGAAGCAAGGTTCTTAGGGGAACGCTTGCCAAAAGATTAGGGTGTTTAATGACTCCACTAAAAATAGACGAGAACCTGTACCAATATTGTACGCCTCGTCAGAGGGAAACCCTTGAAGCCATAAATCGTCTTGGTAGTGCCAGGGCGGCGTCCGTTGAATTGGGCATGAACATTGGCGGCGCAAGCGAGACTTATCTTGCCGTCAAGAAAAAGGCGGCAAAAAAGGGATATGCCCCTGAGCATGACTTCACTCGCCCAGTGCCGGATGGATATGTAGCCAAGGGCGTCAGCACCTATTACAATGCAGATGGCAAGCCAGCAGGGCAATGGGTAAAGGCGTCACTTAGCCATCAGGCTCTGGTGGATGCAATGCGCGAGTCCGTAGACGGCTTTAAGGACGAGATACTGCCAGCAAGCGTTATCGTTGCTCCAGAAGGCTCTGAGGAGCATCTGTGCAATCTTTACACCTTCACTGATTACCACCTTGGCATGTTGGCGTGGCACAAAGAGGGCGGCAGCGATTGGAGCATCGCCATTGCTGAAAAAACGATTCTGGCTGCGCTGGTACAAATGGTCAATCAAAGCCCTAATGCGCACACAGCAGTACTCAATATCCAAGGCGATTTTCTGCATACCGACGGCAAGACACCTGTCACACCAGCGTCGAAGCACGTTTTGGATGCTGACAGTCGCTTCCCTAAGATACGCCGCTCCGCGATCCGGATTATCCGCTCACTGGTGGCGATCTGTTTGCAGCGCCATCAAGAGGTGCGCTTGATTATCGCTGAAGGCAATCATGACGAGGAAAGCGCAGGATGGCTGTCAGACCTGTTCGCGGTGCATTACGAAGAAGAGCCTCGCGTGGCTGTGAATGACAGCGTGTTGCCTTTTTATGTGTTTGAATGGGGCGCTACCATGCTGGGTATCCATCACGGCCATAAGGTCAAGAACGAATCCCTCCCGCTGCTGTTTGCGGCACAGTTTCCGCAAGAGTGGGGCCGCACTACCCGGCGCGAGATACATTGCGGACATCGCCACCACAGGGACGAAAAAGAGTATAATGGCGTAACGGTGGTGCAGCATCCAACGCTTGCTGCTAGGGATGCCTATGCTGCTCGTGGCGGATGGATTGCAGATCGTGCCGCATGGGCTATAACATACCACAAGAAGTACGGCGCTGTAGGGCGTGTAATGATTACAACTGAAATGCTGGAGATAACATGACTGACGCAATAAACCCACCGCACTACCAAGATCACCCATCGGGCGTTGAGTGCATCCAGATTACGGAACATATGAATTTCTGCCTTGGCAATGCCATCAAATATATTTGGAGGGCAGGACTTAAAAATAATGCTATAGAGGACTTGAGAAAAGCGCGGTGGTATATTGACCGCGAAATAGCAAGGATAGATCATGAGCAATTTTCCGATTAAGCGCATTGTGGTCCACTGCACCGCAACCCGTGAGGGCCAAGATGTAAGTGCGGCTACAATCAAAAGCTGGCATCTGAAGCAGGGCTGGTCGGATATTGGCTATCACTATGTGGTGCGGCTGGATGGCCGGATCGAAAAGGGTCGCCCGGACACTGCTGTCGGCTCCCATGTCAAAGGCTGGAACAAGGGTAGCATTGCCATTGTTTATGTTGGCGGTCTGGACAAAGACGGCAAGGCCAAGGACACGCGGACACCAGCCCAAAAGAAGGGCTTGAAGGAAATCATCAGTCGCATGTCGGCTCTGCACAAGAATCCACCAGTTATGGGCCACCGCGATCTGTCGCCTGACAAGGATGGCGACGGCGTGGTCGAAAAGCATGAATGGCTGAAAGAATGCCCATGCTTTGATGTGCGCGATTGGGTCAAGCAGGGGATGCCGATATGATTAGCTTGCTGTGGACGCCCAATGGACGCAGGGCTGCTGCCTTTGGAGCATTGCTCGGCGGATGCGTCATTATGACGATCTTTGCGGCTGTTGGCGTGTGGTTAGTGTCGGGAAACGCCGCGTACACCTTTTACCTAGCACTGGCTGCTCATGCGCAGATTATGCTTGGCCTGACTGCGTTTACTGCACTGTTTGTGAAAAGAAGCATCAAGGCTGGCAAAGACGGAATTGAGATCACCGATGCTAACTAAGTTCATCCCATATCTG
>Ga0247723_1000997_pt1 | contig 17281 bp, 16 predicted proteins | sample MSEWelMarce5H_FC_FD_189079 | JGI IMG/M metagenome (GOLD analysis project Ga0247723, IMG submission 189079) | Subsurface sediment microbial communities from gas well in West Virginia, United States - MSEEL Well Study Marcellus 5H_FC | ecosystem: Environmental > Terrestrial > Deep subsurface >... | reverse complement strand
GCCCTGAACTGGTCATCAAAGGTAACGCCGGCTCCAAATGATTTTTCGACTGAGTTCCATTGAACGCGGCAATTTGAATCCGAATTAGACGTTTCAAACTGTAAAATTACCCTTGGAGCAGGCGCGAGATTGTCAAATAAAATTATACCTGCGGATTCTGCGTGTGGCGCATCGGCCGCAAGGCAGAAAACAAAAGTAACATCAGTTGCGGACAGCCCTGGATTGTTGTTGTTAATTGTAAACCCCTGCCCATCAATGGTCAGTTGGAGAACTCCATCTACAGCTAAATCCTCCGTTGTTAGTGTTGCAGATAATGGTAATCCGCTAACCAAATCAGTAACCGAATCGTAATCAGTTCCGTTTGTGTCAGCTACAAAGTTTTGAGTAAAGACAAAATCGTATAATAAATTATTCGTGTAATCCAGTGGGGTGTATGGATCAGTCCTTTCAACGCTTGATGTTACCCTCCTTAAACTCATGTTGTGCGAACTTTTACAATTGGACAGTTAGCGGCAGAGGAAAGCAATGCCGTTGCTCCTGCCGGAAAGGTAGATGACATTGCGCCAAAAGTCTGTGAAACAGTCCATCCTACTTGCTGATCGCTTTGGGTCGTACCAACTGCCCCGGCAGCAAGTCCAAGAACGTGCGGTATTGAAACGTTTGGCCATGCGCGTAATGTGGGGCCTGCCGCGTTAGAGTTTATTGCAATCCAATATAGACCGGGGCTTAGCGTAATAGGAGAAGCCGGGGTTCCAAGTTTGTTAGTTGCTGTTGATCCATCGTAAGCCTGTATGTCACTACCGGCAACTAAAGATGCTGGATAGCCATTACCGTCATCTGTATAGATTCCTATTCTAAAATTGGATGGATTTAATAGGGTCGAAACAGTAGAATCTATTGTGTCAAAAGTCAAAGATTTAGAAACAATCCACGGATAAGCCCTAAGCGTATTTAATGCTAATACGCTTGTTCCAGGTGTTGCTGTAAATAGATTGTTTGAGTAATGCCTGCTTTGTCCATCCCTGCGGTAAAGGATTGAATGTGGTATTGTTCGGTTTTGCGTTAAGTCCTGACCGTTAATTGTTCTCGATGTTGGAACTCCGGCAACCAATCCATCCGCGTAACTCTTTGTAACGGCATCACTACTATTTGTAGGCGTTGCAAGATTTGTTATTTTCAGTGCGTTAGCGTCATTACCGGAAGCAAGTACTTGCGCAAGCGTTGGAACGGTGGCAACCGGATTTGTTCCATTGTCAACCATTACTTCCGTTGTAGATTCATAGCTTACCGCCATGATTACATTTTCTCCTGAATCAGTTAAGTCGCCCGAGCTTGTTGTGATTGTAGTTCCTGACGCTGAAAAAGTAAGCGTACCCGATCCTCTGCGTCTTACCGTACAGTTAAACCCTTGCGTCAATACCGGAAGCACAAGAGTAATTGGTGAGTTTCTTTCCAAAATGACCTCCTTGCCATTGTCCGTAGACAAAAGCGTATAGGTTCCGGTCATTGTTATATTTGGGATTGTAAACTCTAAATCGGTTGATCCTCCCCCGCCAGTACTTGAAACAACCGGGTTTTGTGGGTCGGTATTGTCAACTGATACGTTTGTTCCTGCAACAATAGACTGAACGCCATTTGAAGAACCCGATACAGCACTTACACTAATGGCGATTGTTTCACCGTTAATTTGTACAGTTAAAGCGTTGCTATCTGTTGAAACACCGTCAAATTTCCCGTTGTGAAAATTAGCATCACCGCAAAGCCATGTTTCTTCAGTGTTTGTATTGTAAAGTTCGTAGTAGTATTCCCCCTCGTTAATGTTGCTCAGGGCTTTTGTGATTGAAGTGGTCAGGGTGTTTGACGCGTAAACCAATGGCAGCGTAATCAATACTTTCCGCTCCCCCTGGCTCCTGTAGATGTTAAAAGTAAACTCCTGATAAATGAACGAATAAGGCGTTCCGTCCGAGTACGCAAATACAAAATCTTTGCTACCCGACCGGTTGCACCGAAAGTACAGGTCTAATCTCTTTGCCGGGTCAAATGTAGCTTGCTTACTCATTTCTCAGCATTGATTTATTTATCCGTAACATGGCATTAGATTCTTTGTCAATCGGAGTAATTCCGAATGAGTACTCATCCCTGCATCTTTCGCGGTATAGCGGGTACTTTGTTGAATCCTTGCTTTGCGCCAGCGCGAGGTAATTTACCATCATTCCTTTGTACCGGTTCACGTTTGAAAGAACATTCTTTTCAAGTGAGTACATTTGAATATCTGTAGCCAATGCGCTGTTTTCGTCATTGAAAGTCCTGATCCCCGTAGGCGTTGCGTTGACGTTCGCAAACTTCAAGTAGTTAAAATACGCCTGCCAAGCAAGGTATTTTTTCAGGCCGCTATCCTCGTAAAATGCATCATTGTCGGCTGATAGCGTGTCTGCATCGTACTGCGTTAAAAGTTCTTGGTACCATTCAATACCAATAACTTCCACAAGCGTGTCCTGCGCCTGATCTAAGGCCATTTGGTATTTCTTGTCGTCCTCGTTGAGTGACAAAAAACAAACCTCGTTAAGGTATGATAGTGGGATTAAGTTTGTCATAATTCCTCTGGTTTAGTAAGCCAAGAATCAATATCCGCCTCGGTTAAACCATAACCCAAAAGTAATTGTTTTGCCTGATCATATGTTAACTGCTTTAATGTATACTGCGCAGCTATTTTTGAAAGACGCTTAATGTCGTTGAGATTAAGATTTCTCAAAGCCTCATTAGATTGCTGTGGTTGTACCTGTGTAACCTCACCGGTTACCGGGTCAACTGTTGGTGCGGTCGGTTGAACTGTAGGTTCTTTCAGGGTAATTCCAGGGACGTTTTTGCGGATAAAGTCGCGCTTTTCGTCCTGATCCATCACCTCCCAAAACTTGTCGTCAATCTCTACCGGAACCGTCACCGGGGTATAGTTCACAATCTCGACCACTTCATTTACAGGCGTTGCAAGGTTGGGTAACAGTACTTCATTGTAGAACTGCTCGAGTAGATTCCTTTCCTCTTTAGTGTTGGACTGCATCAACTCTACTGCCTTTTGAATTTCAGAACCACCGGAACCGAGATTTGTACCCTCTGAAATGTTTGCCAGAATCCCCGGAACCTGTGTGGCTACGGTGATATTCTTGGTGGTTAAATCCTGTAGCGTTGTGAATAAATCATGGTTTTGATTGGTTGGAACAGCCTCCATGCGCGTGGCGGAGTCCTTATTTTGCGACCACTGAACAATCCCGCCACCGGCTTTATTTGACCCGGCAAAGGTTTGAGCCATCGTTTCATTGAACGCCTGGCCTACAGTCTTTGTGCTTTCACGTCTTTTTACCCCGTTTTCATCGGTGTACTCGCGCCAGTGTTTTGGATCGGGACTTTCCGCCATCGGATCCCCGATTACATACCAAACAAGCGTCTGGAAAAATCCTTTGTTCAAGTTGCTTGAGTGGAACTCTTGAATCCGGCCATCGATGTTAATCCAGTTTTTCGCGCTCCAATACTCCGGCACCGGGTAGAACTTATAAACCGGGCTTGTTTTTCCGTAGTAGTAAACCTGGCCTTTGAACTTCTTGCCCTCTTTTTCAATCTGATTTCGCACTTCTTTGGCATCAAATAGCGGATAAGTTTCTGTATTATCGTCATGCTGGACGCGCGGATAACCGAAATACGGGTTGAATTTTACACTGTTGATGAACCCCAGATCGTCAGGCTTGCCCAACCGGCAGCTTTCGAAAGCCAGCGGGTAGGCGTTGGTAATCTTCCCTTCCCGGCTAAATTTAAAGTTTACGGAGAACCCCTTAAACAGGGCCAGCGTATCGCATAATTTGGTATGAAATTGCCAAAGGGTTGTACCGTACTTGTCAATTTTGAGCTTCATTAAAGCCTCAGAACTGAACTTTGAACCCTTGATGTACTTGGAAACGGTGTTGATACAGGACAGTGTGGCCGGGCTTTCTGCTACAGCTTGCGCTATTCTTTGCGGCAGGTTGTCACCCTCACCGTAAATGATTGTTTCGTACTTGGTGTCGATCTGTCCCCACGTTGAAACTTCGCGCTTTATGACCGCTTCCGGGCGTTCCGTGAGGTCAATCGCTGCAACCGGGTTAAGGGAAAAAGCGGTCGGATTAGGGATTTTTACGGGTTTTTTACGGGGCATAGGCAAATTTACCCATTTGCAGCCCGCTACCTTTTAGCGTTGCATTTTAACGCAACCATTTGTTCTTTTCGCAGCCATCGTCAAGCTGTGAAAGGCTGATAAGCGGACAGCCGCACAGGCCGCAAACCTTCCAGCGTCTATGCTCGCAGGTCTGGCAAATCTTTAGTCGTTCTTTGGACTTTGGGTGTCTGGCAAAGATAACCCGGTACCAAGCGAAGCAAACGGTCTTGAGCCATTGAATTGTTCTTCCCATTCTTTTCTTCTTTGTTGATCTTCGTACAAATAATGTCCCCCAGCGTTCCAGCGCTTGTTCCATTCGCTCATACGCTCCCGGTACAACGCGTGGCGTTTAACCAATCGTTCCGGGCCGCCTACGTTTCGATAATGAAAAAGAACTCCAGTTTCAAGTATGTTTACTTTTCCTTTTGGATTTGCAACGTGGCACCCGTGGACATAGTTTATCTCCTGAATTTCTTTCGGACGGAAGCAGCACAGCTTTGAGTACTGATCGTAGGCAAAACCGTTGGTAATCTCAAGCCAGTTTTCTTTTGGCATATCTCGTGAAACCACCTGCCAGCCTTGAGGCTTTATGATTGTATAACCTTTTTCCTTTGCATCAAAGAGAAGAAAGTTTATCAGATAAGAATTAATATCAGGCTCACCATCCCATAATATCTCATCCGCATCCACCACAATAACCCAATCTGCATCGGATTCCTTCCAGACGTTGTTTTTTATCTTAGTGTACTCCCTATCATCCAAAACCCCCTTAATCCCGAATAGGCGCACTTCTGCCCCCATTTGTTCCGCTATCTCCCGGGTGTTATCATCGCTGAAATTGTCGAGCAAAATGACTTTATCGCAGAATTGCTGATAGTGCTTTATGGTCAGCGCGATTGTTTCGGCCTCCCGCCAAGCCATCACGTATGCGTGTACTTTCATCGCTCACGAACGTAAAGCGCATCGCCCCAGCCCGTATTACCGCACCAAATCGTCTCCTTCCGGCTGAATCCATTAGCAATCATGAACAAGTCCACCGAATCAATCAGGTCGCAGCCTTCATAAAGCGGCTCCTTGTTCACCTCCATGTAAATCCAGTTGAACTGACGCAGTAAATAGCCCATTCCTTTGATTGCTTTGAGGTCGTAGCCCTGGAGGTCAACGTTGAGAAAATCAACGCCTGAGAGGTCTAATTCAAGCGTATCAACCCTTCTCATTTGGGCATGCATGTGCGCCACGTAATGAACCTCCGGGTGCGCCTGCTTATGTGTCCCAAGTTCCAAAACTGAACTGGACTGGCTGCCGTTGTTTGAGATATGGAACGTAACCTCTTTGTTCTCATCCCCAACAACGTAGTTCAGCGCGACCGCATCCGGGTTGCTCGAAATGTTCTGTTTCAGTTTCAGGAAAATGTCTGTATTCCCTTCAATCCAAATTTGTTTTCGGATTCCAAGTTCATTATAAACCGGAAATTCTTCTCCAATATTGGCTCCGAGATGTAGTACGCCTGTCGGTTTTATCCCATACTTTGGGAAAAGTGTACGGAAGTCTATTAACATATTTTTAAGGTTTTACAATGTAAGCCCCGGCATCAGCCGGTGAATTTTCTGGAAGGAAGTTAACCAATAATCCGTTAGCTGCCGCGAACTCATTCACAGCCTGATTCACACCGTATTCTGGTGAGCTATAATCATGGAACGTAATTACCCCACCACTTTTTAGCTTCGGCCAGTATGCTGCAATGTCCTGTTTTACGCATTCATACGAATGACAGGCATCGATAGAGATAAAGTCCACCGAGTTATCAGGGATGTTTATAGCCATGTCCCAGGAGATTCCCTTCATTAAAATAACCTTGTCAAGGTATGGCTCTAGCAATCTTAACACATTTTCATAGTTTGAATTGTGCCATGATTGCGGGCTGTTTCCGTCACCTTTCTGATTTGGTACGTGTTCCCAAACATCGATGCAGTAGTGAAGTTTTGGCCTCCATTGTGAAACAATTTCATGAGAGAATAAACCTTCGGCTACTCCAACCTCCACAGTTACAGCGTCTTTTGGAAGTAGTTGGTGAAGATTTGCACGATACTTTATCATTTGTTGAAATTAAATGTTGTTGGGTCAAAGTCCATAGCGTAATCCTGATACCAGTAGCGTGAGTTTTCTTCCGTTCCGTTAAGCCTTGAAAACCCGCTAAAGATAGTCATGCCGGATCCGATGTCCGACTGGTTATCGATCTGTTTTACCGACCCCGGCACGTAAGCAAAGCAGTTCAATTTAGGCTGCATCCGTATCATGGAATAGTCGATTCCGATAGACGTGCTTATATCGCCTTCAAGCATGTCCAATACCTTTTGGATTGAATCCCGGTTAACAATGTAGGCATACGTGCAAAAGGCTGCATACGTTCGTATCATGCGCGGGTCGTCCGTTGTTTCACAGTCCTTTCCAAGTTGTGCGCTGCAATCAGGTGGCATCTTAGACTGGCCTACCGGATGCCAAAAGGCGGGGGTGTGGAAGGTACCTCCAAGCCACAGAATGTCCCACTCACGACCTTCCAAAAAATCCCCCATGTTTTTTATCCGCTCATTGAAATCCTGACAGAATACGAGGTCGTCCTCCATCACCCACGCATGCGCGTGAACATCCAAAGCCTTTTTCATTATCTCCATTTGAGAAAGAAAGCAACCAATCGCGCCCGGTGTCCTGTTCTTCATGGTTAAATACTTTGGGTTCATGTGATCCGTTTCAATCCACGGAAACCCCTGCTGCCTTATTGCGCGTAATCCAATCCGCTCAAGTTGCGAGCGCATGTGTGTTAATCGATCTTCCCTGTGAGTTAGATTAACGTAGCTGATGTAGCTGTCCTGTATTAAGTCCATTTCTAATGTGGGATAAGTTTTTTTATCATAATCTGATAGCCTCTTTGGACCACTTCATAGCCGCCAGCAAACTGACTTAAAACCCGATCAATGCCGCGCTTTGTTTCGTCCCGGTACCCATCGTAATCATCAAACAGCACATGGCCGTATTGCTTGCAAAGTGAAAATGCTAAACATCCATCCTGATACACCGCTTCTGAAGTATGGTCTCCATCAACGTAGATGAAATCAAACCTGTAATCCTTTAGCTGATCCCAAACCTCTGAACTTTTTTTACGGATTAATTCTACCGGGTAGTTTCTCGTGTTTCGGATGAACCGGTCATATTGCCCAACAAACATATCGTTGTCAGGGTGTCCGGGCAGATACTCGTCCGTGAGGGGGTCTACGGCTATCATACGGCCTCCAGGATTCAATAAGTTGTCGCAGATGTAGCGGGAGGTCATTCCCTCAAAGCAGCCAATCTCAAGGGCAAAATCTACCTTTAATCCTTTGGTGTTCTTTCGGAACTCTCCGTTCCAATCCTGTGTAAATTCTGCATCCATGATGTAAAGGTTTTCTGGATTTGGTGAGTAAAATGCTTTTCTGAAAGTGTGTCCGTCAAAATCGTAGATGTCATATCCAAACTGGGTAACGTAATCAAGTATGTCCTGTAGGCTATGCCCGGCTAATTTAAGGTGCGCACTGTTCTCAAACTGGATAAACTTGATGCGCTTTTCACGGAGCAATTTTTCGGCACCAAGCAATACCAAGAAGTCTGCCCCTTCAACATCAATTTTCAAAAAGTCAATGATCATTTCTTTACGAAGTGGCTTATAATAATCATCAATACTTACCTGAAAAACTTGTCCGTGTTTCATGGGCAATCCTTCGTCTACCCAGTGCTGATTATAAATAAGACTTGATAAACCGTTGTTTGAGTTAGTGAAGTACCAGAAGTCGGCATTCTCTTTACTCTCATTTGATAACGCACATTCGTGATATTCAACGTTATTCAGGTAATCGTATTTGACCATTGTGTATGTAAGAAGCCTTTTGTTAGGCTCCCATAAACACATTTTATGTACATTATGCACGAGAATGTCAGACCAAAAACCCTTGTTACTACCCACGTCAAATACTACAGGGTTTTTACTGAAGTAAGGGAATAGCGTTAATGCTGCTTTGCGTTCGTCAGGATGCAGACTCATATCTTTGTTTGATCCAGTTAAAAGTAATCTCCATTCCTTGTTTCAGCGAGTATTTAGGCTCCCACCCAAGCACTTTACGAATCAGCGTGTTATCCGAATTACGACCACGAACACCGAGCGCGTTTGATTTTACGTGTTTGATTTTTATCTCTTTGCCGGTGAATGAAATCGCCAACTTTGCAAGCTGGTTTATGCTTACCATTTCCTCTGATCCAATGTTAATCGGTTCAGTGAAATTTGACTTCATTAAAAGCCTGACCACATCAATGCAGTCGTCAATAAAAAGAAAGCTCCGCGTCTGCTCACCATCACCCCACACTTCCAACTCACCTTTTGATAATATCGCCTTTCTGCACATTGCAGCCGGAGCCTTCTCCCTACCCCCTGTAAATGTTCCTTCTGGCCCGTAGATGTTATGGAAACGGGCTATCCTTATGTTAATGCCATGATTCCTGGCGAAGGTCGAAAACAGCCTTTCGCTAAATAGCTTCTCCCATCCGTACTGACTGTCGGGGTTTGCCGGGTAGGCATCTGATTCTTTTAACCCTGCGTTCAATACGCTGCTTTGTAAGCCCTCTGGATAAATGCAAGCCGAGGACGAGTAAAATACCTTGCCTTTAAAATTCGTCTGCCTAAGCGCGTGTAATAGGTTCAGGTTGATAAGTGCCGAATCGTGCATAATATCCGAGTCATTTTCCCCGGTGAACACGTATCCAGCCCCGCCCATCTGGCATGCAAAGGTATAAATCTCATCGTAGGCAGTATGCTTTACAAAGTCGTAAATCAATTCGTACTGCCTCAAATCACCCTCTACAAATTGGTGGCAGAAGTCTACCTCTCCATACTCGTATTTTTTTATATCGATTACGGTTACATGGTAGCCCTCCGCCTTTAATCTTCTCGCCATGTGGTGGCCTATAAATCCAGCCCCGCCAGCGACTAATGCTTTTTTCATCGTGTGTGTATTTGAATCCATTCTTTTGGTATGAGATCATGAACCGGCTGTTTTACGCCTGCCGTAGGGCCAAACCAAGTTTCTGCCGATGGGCTTATTACAATTCTGTCCGGGTTGTGTCCGAGATATGCTGCCCACCAGGAGAATGTACTGTTTGCTATGATATGGTGACCGCATGAGGCCATCAATGAAAGATCATCCCGTTCGTTACGGCCTTCTGAAAACTCTATTGCAGAAGTTGCTCTTGGTGTAGTTACATTTTTCTTACACCATTCAATGTCGTCAGAGAATACAAGAAATTTTCGTAAACCAATGTATGGCAACAATTTTGATATTGCGCTTTCAATGTAATCTATAGTAATAGGCGGGAAACTTCCTGAATGCTGAACATAATCCCCGCGCCTTACGTGGATGGAAACATAATCCTCGTACCCCGAAATGTGATCCAGTTTAAAAACCTGCTTTACTTCTTCCTTGCAATGCTCAAAGTATTTGTAAGACTGAAAGAATCCCCGAAAGAAAACATTACCACCCATGTCCGGTATGTCGTGGTAATTGAAGTGGCACTGATCGTAATGCGTGTGGTGCTGGTGGCAGTAATCAGATGGATGTTCCTGATAGCTTATTCCGCGTTCGTCTGTCTTTGGAAGGTTTGGAAATACCCGGTGAATTGCGCTTTCGTTGTTGTGTGGGTAAACCTGCGCTGCCCATTCATAGCCGTATCTACGAGCGTACCCAATTGAAGCCGCTATCTGGAAGCAAGAATTTCCAAGCCTCCCAATTAACATTGCAGATACGCTCATAATTCTTTCAGCATTTGTACGACTTCGTTATAAAAATTACCGGTCTTATGCACGTTGTTTTTGTAGTGTGAGCCATCGTGTACGCGGTGTTCGTATTGCATTCCTGGAGTAACGTAGATTGAATTGCCAGCCTTTAACCAAAGGTAGTTAAAATAAATGCTGTCCGCTGTCCACGGTTCTTCTTTTGTTGTGTCGAATACGCGCAGATATTCAGCGCGGTTCACAAAGAAATTCATCGCGTTAAGCATGGTCTGGAAAGTCATTTGCGGCATGTAGTTTTTAACTACAGTTTGGTCAAATAATTTGCCTGAGTATGCCCGAAAGTCGAAGTGAGGGCGCGCCCATTCAGGCTGAAATATTATATCTTTTTTCCCGTAGGTAGGTATTGAATCTAGATAATCAACTCCAATGATGTTATCCGAATCGAACAGTATAACCCACTCATTACTAGCGCATTCCAGCGCCATACGCTTATTGTGGTAGCAGCCCAGGTTTTTAGGATTCCTGAACAGCTTTACCTTGTCCATTCCGTTTACCATGAATTGCAGGTTTGCGAAAATGGTTTCTTCTGAATGATCGTCAACGATTACGATTTCTGAAATACGGTCGTCATTCAATACCTGCGCAAATGAATCTACTGTCATTTGGTCGCGGTTGTAGGAGGTTATGCAGAGGCTTATCATCAGAGGCTTATAATTTTGTACGGTTTCCCTTCTATGTAAATGCTGAATAGTCGTTCTAAGACAAAGACTGAGATCGGCCAGTCCTGGCGGCCGCTCTTTTCTTGGTAGCTTTTGATTTCTTCTTGATCCCGCTTTTTATTAATATATCCGCTATTCGCATAGTAGATTGTATTTCCCCGCATATGCTGTATTGCAGGCCGTAAGCATTGAACAACATAATCTTGGTAAATTTCTCTTTTGGCGATGAAGTGGTTTTCATAGATTGCTTTGCTTAATTCATCAGGACACGCAATACCGACTGTAGGTAAAAACTCTGCTTTGAATACAGTAAACGCTTCATCCCACGCTTTGCCATGCCACTCAGAAGCCATAGCCAGAGGAAGATGCCGAGGGCCGCGCGGAGTAAGTACCGCAATATCGAAATCATGTGATAGTATTTTTTCTTCCGTTAGCGACAAATCACCGTTTAAATTTATGATTGTATCGCCCCTTTTTTGGGCCAGCCGCCAGGAACAAACCGAGATATAATCCGCGTTCAGCGTTGGTACAATCTTAGCGATTACCGAGTTCTCAAAGTAATCGGTCAGTTCGTAGTTAAAGTATTTCTGCGTCCACGGATAGCACTTTTCGCGCTGTTCCTCTTTGTAGATTATCTGTATGAAGTCAAGCGTTTTCATACAGCCACGCCTTTACAGAAATGAAACATCTTGAGCAGCCGCTCTTTGTGGTTAGGTTGGTTTTGTGGATTTCGTTGTACGCAGCAAAGGCCTCGCGCCATTCCGGGGTGTCGTCAATGGAAATAAAGTCAGCACCGGTTTTATTGGTGTGTTCAAGATTCCGCTTTAGTTCTTCTTTACGCTCCGGGGTCATAAAATACAAAAGGGACGCAACTGGGTTAAGGCCGTACAACCCGCTCCCATGTGCTTCCCTCTGAAAAAATCCTCACTGGCTGTACGACCATGAGTCAAATATAAAAAAGTTTTCTTAAATCTCTACAGACTGTAGGTATGCAATCGATGCTGAATACCCACCACCTTTAGCAAATCTCAAAGGCATTGTTTTTTCTGTGCCTTCAAACGTTACCTGATAGGTGGTGTCGCTGTCTCCTGTTGCCCCGGTGTTCTGCGTGTTCGCTGATACTCTTAACCCCGCTCCTGCTCCGTAGATGAAAATCTGCTCGTTTCCATCCGGGATGATGATAAACAAATCATTGCCCAAAGACAGGTTTTGCAGGATTACATCGTCAGCCGTGGAATCCGAAACCACCTTCACCGCTACGGTGTGGGTGTAGTTCTTGTTTCCTCCGGCCACTTCGTTCATGGTATAACCGGCAGAATGCGCAAACTTGTTGCCCTCCATTCTGCGCAGGCCGCCATAAGCAGCGAAGCTGAGTGTATTAATATCAGCAGTTTGCAGCAAAGAAATCCGGGACGATAAGTCGGAAATATATCCGATCCAAAAAAACGGGGTTGTTCCACCGACCTTTAAAAGATCGGTGCAACTAAACCCAAGTCCTGAGGATGCTTTACAAGTGCCTGCCATAATTAGTAAACGATAGTTGTGAGATCACAGTGGATTGAAGGAAGGAAGCCCATTACCATGTTTGAACGGTAGTAGCGTCTGTTGTCCTTCTTCTCAAACCATGAATCGATTTTTCCGAGGTCTGCGGTGTTTTCAATACCGAGAACGTGGTTTTCTTTTACTGTCAGCGCAACCAGATGGCGAGTCGTAGCGAACAGCGGGTTAGCTGAATCCGCCAGGAAGTCGTCCCAAATTGTTACCGGGATCACAGGAACACCTTTGAATTTCAACGTGGTGATTCCGTTCTGCAAGTTCTCGTACAGGCTGTCAGAGGCCGAGTTGATCGATCCGTTTGCCACCAGCGTGTCGTAGTAGTTTTCCCATACTGAACGGGTAACCACAAACTGCGCGCGGCCACTGTCGATAACCTCCTGTTTCAAAAGGTTAGGAGAGTTGTTGTATGCGCTTTGCAGGGCAAGCAACGCAGCACCGGAGGCAAGCGTACCGGTTCCAAATCCTACCGCACCGGTTCCGTTTGTAGCGGATGCGCGGTATACGCAGTAGTTAGAACCGCCTGAGTTGTCAATCAATGCCGGCCACAAGCCTGTAATTTGGTTCCAGTCAGCCGATGCGTTACCAGAGCGACCGAATGACACCCGTCTGAAAATGTCGCGTCTCAGGGCATCCTTGAGCGAATTAACGATGATCCGGTCGATCGGTGTGCCTGCCGGGTCGAAAGATTCGGTACCGGTTTTGAGCCACTGCTGTGACAGAATGTTGTACTGTCCCTGGAGTTGCTTGGTAAAGTCGTCCTTACACCATCCTTCGTACATTTCGAAAGGCTTCAACTGAATTGCCTTTGATGTGATCTGGAAGGCGGAGCCGGTTACGGACTGATCGCAGCCCGTGTAAGGCTTTAATACCTTGTTCATCACCGGGGCGATGTGGTATACCTTCTTGTCGGTCGCGCCTGTGTCGATCATGAAAATGTCGGCCAGCGCAGGGGATCCAAGCGTAGGCTTGAAAAACAGTTCGGTTTCCAGAATACCATCCCATGTGTAGGAAAGGTTCGTTTCAAGAATCGAAACCGCGTTAGGGCTACCGGTACGATAGTCCACGAAACGGGTGCCATCTTTGAATTTACCACCCTTGTAATAACGTTCCATGTGCGGCATGTTGTCCGCGATGAACGTACGGGTCGCATACAGTTTTAATTCTTCTTCTTTTGTTTTCATAATTCCAATGGCTACCGCCCGGGTTGGTTCGTCTGATCCTACTGTTTCGTTTTTGAGTTTTTCTACTTCTGTTTTTACAGCCGCAAGCGCAGCCGCTTTTTGTTCAAGTTCTTTTTTCACCACTTCGGCCTGCGCCTGTAAGGCTTGCTTTTCAGCTTCGGCGGCCGCAAGTTTTTCGGTTGCCTCGCGGATGGCCTTTTGCTCAGGTGTTTCTGGTTCCATGACCTCGGTAATAACACCGCCTGAAATAACAATTTGCCGCCCATCACCTAAATCGTGCGTTCCGTCAGGTGCCGGTGAGCCGTTTACGGTAGCGGTTTTTCCAACCAGATCACCGTTTTCGGTCATTACCGTAAGCATGCTGCCGTCCTTCAATGCCAAGTCCAAAGACTTGGGGGCCTGTGCTGGAGGGGTTACTACCGGTGTAGTAGTCGCGTCTGCCTGAATTGCGCCTTCGGCAGGGGGGCTGAGTTTTGTCAGGATAGTGTTTAAGCCGTCCTGAATCTTGTCGAGAATTGTTTTATCTCCTTCCATAGTTGTTTTGCCGAGCGCAACCGCTCTTAATTGTGAATATTGTTCTGTGCTTAAAGGCTTGTGTGATACAATGCGATCAGCAAAACCTGCATCTACAGCCTCTCGTGCCGTAAACCTGGTTTCCTTTTTCATCATTGCTTTGATTTCTTCAACGGTCTTTTTTGTGCGCTTGGCGTACGCCTGCGCCATTGCGTCCTCAATCTTGCGAAGTTCTGCCGACCCGTTTTGAAGCGCGTCCGCATCGCCCTGCGTACCCATGTGCGGGTTATGGATCATGAACACGGACGGATCAAGGATTTCAATTTCATCACCGGCCAATGCCATGAACGTAGCCATGCTTTGCGCCTGGCCTTCGATTATTGATGTGATTGGCTTACCGTAGTTCTTGAGGATGTGGTACGCTTCGTAACCCGCGTAACAATCACCACCGGGTGAAGAAATGTGATGGATGATTCTATCAACTCGTCCAAGACGAGATAACTGAGCCTTAATTACCTTTGGGTAATTCTCATCAATTACTTCGTCTGTGAAAATATGGCCTTCCATGCCTGTAAAAATAGGCTATGTACTAACCGTGTTTTAGCAGCGTTACGTTGCAACGTAACTATTTATCGTTTACAATTCGCGAAATTTGCGCCTTTGAAAGATTGTAGCGGATGGACAATTGGCCCATGCTTTTACCAGATGCGTACTCTTTTTGAATGTCGTAGTCACGCAAAACATCGTCCTTCGCCCCACCGCAAGCCTTCGCCATTTCCCAATAACTCCGGCTGAATTTCAATAGTTTGTTCATGCCCTGCCTCCAACTTTAGATAACTGCTGTTTTATTCTCACGCGCTTTCCGACTCTCTCCCCCTCAGTCCAGCTTACAACTGGTTCAGGCATAGCCTTCAAAGCGTTAGCAAAAAGTATTGTCTGGTTGGTCTCGGAAACTGCCGCGTTTTTGGATGCTCCTCCGTCAGCGATAAAGTCCGCGCCACCGGCTGCCGCAATTCCGTTCTTCCCAAATGAGCGTGTTTTACCACGCCCGGAAAGCGGCTTTACTGTGACGTGTTCCCTGCCGCCAGGATTGTCACCCACTAAAAGCATGGTAGGCCCTTTGGTTGTAAAGTCTGCACCGCCTGCTGCCGCTACCCCGGTAATCTTGGCCACGCTTGCCAGACCGGTAGCAATGGTCAACGCTGCCTGAATAAACGAGAAAGGAGGCGGTAATGAAGCCAGTGCAAGGGTGGCACCCTGATAGGTGTTAACCGTTGCGTTTGCTATCCCGAGTGTTTTTCCAAGTGCCGTTTGTTCGCTGAATAAAGCCGATGCCTGCCCAAGCAAAGAGGCCGTCATAGCTAATTCCTGTTCCGCTAACTGCTGTTTAAAAAGGTACGTTTTATAAGCGGCCTCGCGTTTCTGCTCCTCGGTTTGCTCAGCCATTTTAACCTGCTGCGCGGCTAACTTGGCATCGAGCTTTGCAGTGCCTCTCGCGTTCGCTATGTCTGAAATGGAACTACCGCCAGCCCCGCGCTTTTCTACATCGGAGCGTAATGTTTTCCTGCGTTCTTCCTCCTGATCCGCTGCGGCTTTCTTTTGCGCCTCAAGTTGTTTGTTGTACTGGTCGGTTATGTTTGATTCAAGGCGTAAAATACCCTGCCGCCTGCGCTCAGCATCCTTTTGGATATTGGATATTTCACGATTAATTTCAAGAACAATTTTTTGTTTATCCTCATTTTCTGTGTCTGCTGCTAACTGCTTCTCGGCAAATTGTAATTGTTTATTTTTTATTGCAAGCAGATCATCTTCATTTTTTGAGATGTTTTGAATCATTTCAAAAGTCAGATGCAGTTTATCATTATAGCTTGTTTGACTATCTTGAACCTGAGTTAATAGCTCTTGATTGTCAGCAAGACGATCGCTTACTGTTGCGCGTGCTGCAATTTCTGCACGCTGTAAGTCTTCAACCTGTTGCCTGATTAAGGCAAGCACCTTTGATTGTACTGCAAGACTGGAATCTATCCTGAAAAGAAACGCGTTTACTACTTGGGTTAAAAATCCTTCCCCGTCTTCATTTGAAACATTTACAAGGTCGGAAAATTTATTTGCCAGAAGTCCGGTGGCTATGCCTAATTGATTTTGCGCAAACTCTAAATCTTTTGCTCCTACTGTCGATCTTGCGTATGCAGCACCAAGCGCACCAACTACAGCGACTGCACCGGTAATAACACCGGCAGGACCTGTCAAACTTTTTAACTGATTTCCAAGCTGACCAACGTTTACCCCGGCAACGTTTATATTGTTTGCGGCCTCCTGAAAACTTGCGCTTATTTTTTTGTTGCTGTCAATGAGTTTGTCCAGTTGAGTCTTAACTCCTGTTACAGACTTCTGAACATTATTGTACGTGCTTTGCTGCTTCTTTAGGATTCCTTCAAGGCGCACAGAATCCGAGGCGTATTCCTCCAGCGTAACATCCCCGGCCTTGTAGGCTTTGGTTAACTGGTTAAGTTCTTCCTTTGTCTGGATGATACTTTTCTTGGTCTTTTCCAGTTCCGAGATAGCACTACCCTGATCAATTTTCAGGTCTAAAATAATCTCCTCTTTCTCCGCCATAACCCTATATCAATTTAATCAACTCAATCGCGCACTCTGTTTTTGAATCCTCGTAGCCGGTAATCTTGTTGGGGTAAAAAAGTGCGTTTACATTTCCGGAACTGTAGCGCAACGGGCTTAGAAAATCTATGTCGTTGTATATCTTTGCCGGTAAATATGCGCGTCCTATAGACTTAACGCCACTATTAAGCATACGCGAAGTAAGCCCCCAATCCGTTGTAATATTGTCCTGAAACACCAATGATCCTCGCAGGTTCTTAGTGGCAAACAAATACCCGAATGTTACTTCGCCTATGTTCCCATTTACAAGTGGTGATCCGTATTGCATCCAAGCCCCCTGAATACCGCTAAAGTTTATGAAGTTAAGATTCTGATCTGACTTTAAAAGCAATACCTGTTCCTCGTTATTTTGATCTACCCAATCCAGCGAAACCAGCGTTCCGGTAGCGTTACCGATGTAGTACACATCCTGTAGGATTACGTAGCTGCCTGCGTTATCAAAAACCTCCACCCGGTAATCTCCGTTGTATTCCTCCACCGTGCTGTCTTTTATCCTGATAAGCGTATCCTGACCAACATCCGCAATCCCGTTAAATCTTGCTCTGCCATCGCCATTATCAGTAACGCTTGAAAATCCATCCGAGTCCGTTAATTCTTTCACCGTAACGTATTTTAGATTAGGCATTGACGCTCCGATATA
>Ga0247723_1000996_pt1 | contig 17281 bp, 18 predicted proteins | sample MSEWelMarce5H_FC_FD_189079 | JGI IMG/M metagenome (GOLD analysis project Ga0247723, IMG submission 189079) | Subsurface sediment microbial communities from gas well in West Virginia, United States - MSEEL Well Study Marcellus 5H_FC | ecosystem: Environmental > Terrestrial > Deep subsurface >... | reverse complement strand
GATATAATGATTGTAAAGATAAAAAATAATAAGCTTACGGTCTTAAAGGATAGCCAGCAAACTAGCAACAGAACAATGTCGGGCCTTCAGGCTGCTACCGCATATACCATAGACGTCCTTGTTAAAAAAGAATCTGATAAAAATACAATCAATTTATACATTAATGGATTTAAAATAGTAGCAACTGATTATGCAGATATTTTAGATTACCCTCCATTTACCGTAACCCCAGCAGTTGCTATTTCCAAAAATGTAGGAATGCATTGCGGGCAAGGTGTTGCATATTTTGAGTACTTGTATGCAAAAGATGTAGATGATAAATTTTATAAGCAAAAAACACAGCTAGCCTCATATGAATATAATGGCGTATATTCAGACGATACACTATCAATGCTATATGGAGATATCATTTATAACGATGGAGATACTCCAGCTTCTCAAAGCGGTGGTATGTTTGAATTTGGCACAACTGCAAGAGAAATTAAAAAAACAAAAATTTCTTATGACGATAGGCCAGCCATACCCATTATGTTTAGAACCTCTTTAAATAAATATGTCACAGTGCTAGATCAAAGGCTGCAGCCGTTTGGAGCAGAGTCATATGTTTTAAATAACACATCTACTACAGTTGCTTTAGACAATGGAGATAATACAAGTTTTTATGTTTTAGGTAATTCAATTCAGCGCTCTGGGGTAATCGATTATGATACTAAACAGAATGAGGATCCAACCAATAAAGAATCTGTCATATTTGAATCTTCCTGGATACAAAACGAAGAGGATGCTAAATCCTTAGCTGAATGGATAAAGTCAAATGTATTAAATAAAGGAAGGCTCGTGGACCTATCAGTCTTCGGAAACCCAATAATATCAGCAGGTGATATAGTCACTATAAATTATCCAATATTAGGTATTACTGCAGACTCAGATAAATATATAGTGACAAAGTGTTCTATAGAATATAGGGAAGGATTAACTACCTCGGTTTCATGTAGAGCAATCTAATGACGTAATGGTATAATAAATAAATGGGAATTCAAGCAGGAAAATTAGCAGCGATATATGACGATGACCCACGCCTGGCTAGCGTATGGAAAGGTAACCCTGGCTCGACACAATCTGATGGTGAGACTTCTGGCGGGGGAGATGACCAAGGAAGCGGCGGAGGAGATCCAGGTACTGCCGTAAGACCACAGCTAAGTGACATAATTTTCAAAGGTTTTGAGTCATATGATGATTCGTTTGGAGTACAAAAGGTAAAAGCAAAATTTAGAATTTACAATTCTAGTAAATCAGAAATAGATGGATTTGCTTTTGCGCTAACATTACCAGATAAGCAGGGAGGAAGATCATGATAACTAAATTTGGCAAAAGATTCTTAGCTAATTTTGTTGCAGGAAACTCCTCATTTGCTTCAAAAGAAATGGCATTAGGAATTGCAACTGGATCAGCGCTAGAGTATCCATTATCCGATACAAACTCAAGATTAGGATTTGAGTTTTATAGAATTCCAATTAGGCAGGGCGGAATAGATATAGACTCTACAGTATCCCCAACAAAATATACTGTCATATACTCAGCAACAATCCCAACAAACATAGCGGGTAAAATTAATGAGATTGGCATATATTCTGGAGAGTCATATACTAGAAACCTTTATACAAGCAAGTTTATATCAAATTTTGAACTTCCTTATAAATGGAGCCCAGAACCAGAGCTGGATCAAATCAATAGCAGAATATCTGACAGCTCTTTAACCTTTACATCAGATGCCACAAATCCAAAAGAATACACATACCTACTAGAAGACTTGGATGTATCTGGGTATAATCCACTTGACACAATGTGTCTTTCTTATAAAGCTAATGATGCAAACTTATCTTCATTAAAGGTAAGGCTATATAGCTCGGACTCAGATTATATTCAGTTTACATTTACTGGACATATAGTAGGGGACAACATAAAGTCTTTACCAATGTCTTCTGGAGTATCAACAGGAACTTTTAATCCTCAAAGCGTTATAAAGTTAGGAGTTGTTGTTACTCCAACAGTATCTGCAACATCTGTATCCATGGACGGGCTAAGAATTAACGATGAAGATACATTTGACCCAGAGTACGGTTTAATTGCCAGATCGATACTAGACCCAACAATGATTAAAGTAATTGGAAGAGAAGCAGCAATAGAATTTAAACTAGACCTATCGTTTGGAAGTTAGTATGTCTGAACAATATAAAGATCTTGGAATCACTCAAGGCAAAGACGGGGACTACTGGGATGTAGTAATACCAGATTTAGATTTTGAAACCGATTACGCAATACAGGCGGCCTGGGTATACTCAGATAAAACTTTAGGTACAAGCGAGTTTTCAGATAGACTTAATTTTACAACAAATTCTCAAACAGCTTTAGCTTCTCCTGAATTTATATCAAGCAATCTATCTGCCGTTAACTCAATATTGTATGTAAGCTGGAACGGCACAGATTCAAATGGGGCTACATATTCATCATCAATTTTAAAGCAAGTAAATGTTTGGATAAAAGGTGGAGACTTTGGAGATGAGTATAAACAATATGCAACATCTTTTACAAAAGCTGGCACAATACAAATTAATGCAACAAAAAAAGCAACATATTGTGTAAAGCTACAGGCAGAAACAAAGAGTGGAAAGTTTTCTTTATTCTCAAATTCATTTTGTGTTACATTACTAAAAGAGCCAAAGCCAGTAACCAATATACAAGGGCGATGGGTAAAGGACGATTTAACATCTAAAACTGACACCTTAATGATAACATTTGACTTTGATGCTGCTTACTCAGATGCAACAAATTCAAATAAAGACGCAGACTACTTTTTAATAACGTTGGCGGCAAATGGCAAAGACAGGACCTTCTGGTTCCCAGTAAATAAAGCTTCAATAAACCAATCATTCTTTTTATCATCTACAGACAACAAAGCAAGCTTTGGGTTATTTGCATCCCAATTTGAAGTGTTTATATTAGTAAGAGATACACTAGGTCAAGTTAGCACATTAGTTAATGCACAGACTCTTACATACTCAACTCCTCTTGATACACCAACTATTACTGCAACTGCAGGTACACTATCGTATACCGTCTCTTATAATAATCAAACTGGAAAACCATTTGATAATATATATATCTACGAAGACACAGGATCAGGATATAATCAAGTAGCACAAGGAACCTCAAATCCGATAGTTGTTCCAGTTAATAACACATTGCAAAGATCAGTTAAGGCAAAGTTTTATGACAGCAATGGTGGATCAACAGGATTTAGCGAAGTTGTAACAGTAAAACCCCTCGGAGTAGTTACGGTTGATACAGATGGTCCACCGAATGTTACTACTACAACAACCTCTGGAGGCCTTGATCCGCTTGGCACTATAGGGTTTAATGGATACGCAAACATCTCATGGACCGCAGTTACTACTGGGGGAATACGTGGATATAGAATCAGATATCGTCCAGTCACCGACCCTGTTTCTAGTTACGCATATGTAGACTCACCTGGAACAGGAACTTCTTACAGACTAACTGGACTTAATGCTGGTGTTACCTATGAAATTGCAGTTGCTACTTATGATGAATACAACAATACATCAACACAGTTTGTAAGTGGGACAAACGTTGATATTACTGGAACTCCATATATTGCCAGCACAGTAAATGTATCTGGGCACTTTTCTGCAAAAGCAAATGATACTGATGCGGATTCAACTGCATTTAAATTTGGGTACTTTGATAAAGCGTTGCTTGGCAAAAGAGGTATTTCTTTAACTGAGCACAACTATTGGTATATAGATTCAAATCAAGGTGCATCATTAAAAGTTGGTGGCGCAGATAACTTTATGAGTTGGAATGGATCCTCTCTTGTAGTATCTGGAGATCTTCGGGCAAAGAAAGGATCGTTTAGCGGAAACGTAAATATTGCAACAGGGGCATCATTATATAGTGGTACGCTCACAGGAAATTCAGTAACAAGCGCAGGAGATACTGGCGGCACATTATCAGGAGCAGGTTATGTTTTAAATACCACAGGTCTTAAGTTTAACTCTGCAACCGTTACGGATATAACAACAATTAATGCGACAACTGGAAAGCTAAGTACCGCCTTGGCAAATATAGGCGGATGGGAAGTAGATTCAACTACAATAAGCAAGAATGGGATTACTTTAAACTCATCAGGAAAAATTATTGGTAATAGCGGAGCATACTATATTGGTATAGAGCCAAAGTCATCTACCGCAAATGATATTGTATTATGGGCAGGCCAAGACTCAACTGGTGCAGCTGCTAATTTTAGAGTCACCGCCGCTGGAAAACTTTACGCAACTGGCGCAGTAATTAGCGGAGACATAACATTAACAAATGGCTCTGGTCTAAGCAACTTAATTAATAGTAAGTCTAACATATATAGATCGGCAACTCAGCCAGCAGGGACATCATATAATACAGCAGACCTTTGGGTAGATACAGCAAATGCTAACAAGGTTTATCAATGGAGCGGATCAGCCTGGGTTGTTGTTCAAGATTCTGCCGCAGCCCTGTCAGCCGCAGGAGAGGCCACAGCAGCCGCAGGAGCGGCAACAACAGCAGCAGGAGAGGCCACAGCAGCCGCAGGAGCGGCAACAACAGCAGCAGGTAATGCTGCTTCAGCAGCAGCAGATGCAGCAGGCAAAGCACAAAAATTTGATAAGACAACAGGCAATCTTATAACAGGATTAACTCTTGATACTTCTAATGCATCAATATATTCAGTAAAGACTAGCTATACAGATACAACAAATGGATGGTATCTTGGGTGGAAGTCGGTTGGCGGCGGAAGCTATACTCCAGCAATTTATTTAGGTGGAGCAAATACATATCTAAAATACTCAACAGATCTAGGTCTTGAAATAAGAGGAAAGATGTCTGCCTCAGAAATTACTGGCGGAACAATAATAGGTGCAGGTATATATATTGGCTCAAGCACTGGCGCAACAGATAAAATTTTATCTAGTGGGCAGTTCAGTTTAGGAAATGGCTCATTGACATACCCTGGAACTGGAAGTATAATAACAGTAAATGCATCAACATTTAAATTTTTAGGTGCATCAGAATTGATTGATGGAGATTCAAATAATTATGGTGGAGATTCTACAGTGGTTCTAGGCCCTGGTGGCAATTTAACAAAGGGTCGTGCATTCCATTATGGAGGGGCAACTATTCCTACTGCGTCAAATACATCCCGTATGGTCAAAAATTCTGAAACTGGTGGATATCAAAGCATCCCTTTCGTGGCAGGAGATATATGGATGACGGTAGACTAGCATGGGTATATATAGAAAAGTAACCCCATCATCTTATCCTAATACCCCAGCATCTAACTTTACAGACACTTCAAAAAATTGGAGACAGCATAAAAATTTTTATATAAGAACAGATGATCTTCAAACAGCAAGTTTAACAGCAGTTAAAGGAAGATATACAGATAGCACAAGAACTTGGCGAAGAGTTAAAGCCATGTATAGATGGAATGGATCCGTTTGGCAAAAAATATTTTCTAAATTTGCAGGTCAGCCATATCCAGAAACACCTCCAGAAATTAGATACACCAGCTACACGGGAACTGCCGTTGAGCCTTTTGCCATGATGGGCCCAGGCGCAAGCTCTATAGCACAAGGTGCCTCTGGTACAACATATCTATGGGGCAACGACGGAGAAAACTGGCAAAACGATACACCGTTAGCAAGTAGACTTAGAACTTTTGTATTTAATTCAACACCAATTCCAGACACTGCTGCACAGGTTGAAGATGATGAAGGTTTTAATCAAGGCGATAAGTTAGCCAATACCCAGGCAGTTATTGCTAATTATGATGGAAAATATATATGGTATAAAGATAGAATAACATTAACAAATGGCTCAAGCGGAACATCATACAGCCAAACAGTAAGAGTTATTAAACAACAACCAGTAATTAATTCATTAGCATTTAAAACAAATAATTCCGTACCTACGGGAGCTTTAAAGTATGTCACATATTCTGTTGCCAATAATTGGTATAGATCTATTGATCAAAATATTTCATTACTAAAATGGTACATATTAGATACTCAATTTGAAACACCAACGGAAGCAAAGCTCTATGGGTCAACATATATATCTGCTACAACTAAAACTGAAACAACTACTTTACTCACAGGAGAAGATTACTTTAATATACCAGAAACTTTTAACGGAGAAAGCACTACTGATAAGTGGCTTTATGTAGTGCTAATTTGCAAAAATTCATCATCAGATACAGATTTGGATTACAACGTAGCCCCATATAATGATGTTCTATCTACACCATTAATTGCTCAAATTGGTGGTTCAGGCACTATAGGATCAGTCACAATGACTGCTAACGCAGATACAATTACAGTGAACTGGTCAGCGGCATCAGGTGCTACAAAATATAGAATTTATTGGACAACATCAGGAACTGCATCTCCAGATCCGTCATCTACTTTTGATGAAGAAAAAGGAAATGTTCTAACCTGGGCATGGGGTCCAGACGATCCAGATAAGAATACAAGTGTCCCCCAATCTGGAAACGATTACTATTTTTATGTTTCCGCGTCTGGTGCAAATAATTTATGGAGCCCGTATGTAAGAAGTGCTCTAACACAATCATTAGCAGTATCAAAGCCAACTATCGTATCAAATGCGTACCCAGTCCTTACAAGGACTGCAGGTACCTACAACTACTCCGTTACAACTGGCTCGTGGACAAACTCCCCAACAGGATATGATTACGAATGGAAGGCCTACACAACACTTCCATACCCTCCATACAGTAGTACAGTAACTGTGGGTGGAAATTCAAGCACATACACATCAAGTGCATCTTATCCTAATTGGTCTATATATTGTTTAGTAACTGCTCGTAACAGCGCTGGAAGCGCCCTAACTCCAGCTTCATCAAATTCAATAACAAATACTGAGCTTGTTAATCCTCCAATAAATCAAACAGCTCCAACAATCCAAGGCAGTGGCAGAACCTTTTCCGTATCTAATACTGGGTCTTGGAATCCTGATGATGAGGATGGAGTATATCTTTACCAATGGAAATACAATGATCAGGGATCGTTGTGGTTAAATATTCCTAATTCATATTCTTCAACTGGTTCCACGTCACAATCTAGCATAACTATAACTACTTCGTCGCTAGATGGACTCGGCATTAGATGTTATGTTACTGCAACAAGGGGGGATTATCCTGCAACAGCAAATAGCCAATCACTTATGATTTCAGCTCCAGTTATTGCGCCAACTATCATAACAAATGCATATCCAGTATTATCACGAACATCAGGGACATATAATTATTCTGTTACTAACGGTTCCTGGGCAAATTCTCCAACAGGATATAGTTACAAGTGGTATGCGTCTACATCTGTTCCTTATCCACCATATAGCATTAATAATCTAGTAGGAACAAACTCTAGTTCTTACACATCAAGTGCGTCGTACACTAACTATTCTATATACTGCATAGTCACTGCTTCTAATAGTGCTGGAAGCAATGATGCTCAATCAAATGCAATAACCAATACTGCAATCGTAACTCTTCCAGTGAATCAAACAGCCCCAACAATTCAAGGTAGCGGTAGATCATTTTCTGTATCAAGTAATGGATCCTGGAACCCAGACGATGCAGATGGAGTATACACCTATCAATGGAAATATAATGATCAAGGATCCTTATGGCTAAATATTCCTAATTCATACTCAACATCGGGAAGCACGACAACATCTAGCTTAACTTTAAACACCGCATCTTTAGACGAAATTGGAATTAGATGCTATGTTACAGCGATGAACGAAGCTGGATTTACAACAGCTAATAGCCAGAGCCTATATCCATCTCAACCAATTCAAAAGCCAACTATCATATCGAATGCGTACCCAGTCCTTACTAGGACTGCAGGTACCTACAATTACTCTGTTACTACTGGCTCGTGGGCGAACTTTCCAACAGGATATAGTTACCAATGGAAAGCACAAACATCTTTACCCTATCCTCCTTATAGTAGTACAGCAGATGTAGGAACTAATTCAAGCACATACACTTCAAGCGCAACATATTTAAATTGGTCTATTTATTGCCTTGTTACGGCTTCAAACAGCGCTGGAAGCGCCTTGACTGCAGCCTCATCAAATTCAATACAAAACACTGCAGTTGGCTCGGCCCCAAGTGGTGGGTCTGTCACCTTGACCCCATCTGGTACACAGCAAGCTGGAACAACTATTACTGCAACTGTATCAGCAATGTCTGGAACTTCTCCAATAACATACTCAACGATAATAAGAAAAGCTACAGGCACTCCTCCAACATTAACTACAGGAACTGGACTAGGAACTGGATCTGGAACTGGAGCCGTTGCAACTCACGAGATTTCGGACTCAGAAGCTTCTGGAACACCAGATCAGTTTAAGGCTTTTACTACCGCATCAAATGATTTTGGAACCACAGTTATAGAGTCTAATGTTGTTGTATCTACACCACGGGTTACAACTACAACAGTAAACTGTCTTACATGTAATAGTTATTCTCCAAATGATGGAACGTATCCATACACTACTCCAGACACAGGATGTACTTCAGGTTCTAGATATTATAGAACTTGTGTAACTCCAGTAGGTTGTGATAATACAAAAGACTTAGGCTCCTGTGTCCCAGCTGCAACTACTACAACCACTGCAGCACCTACTGTAAATTGCAATACATGTAATAGTTATTATCCAGCAGATCAAAGCTATACTCTTGTAACAGATTACCCAGGATGTAGTTCAGGATCAATATACTATAGAATTTGTATAACTCCAGGCTCATGTCCAAATATAACTCAGTATGGAAACTGTGTCCCAGCTGCAACTACTACAACCACTGCAGCACCAGCTACTACTACATCACGACCACTGGTATATTGGAAATGTAATCTTGCAGATTATCAGAACCCAAGCAACCCATGCGGATTTGTGGGGCAGTGCCTATATGAAGGAAATGATTATTTCCCAGCAGGTTGCTAGGGTATTGACAAGGCTATATAGAATTGGTAGAATATTATAATGTTATTAAGTAAAGATACAATTCATATAATTATGACGGGGCAAGAACACCTTTTTAACCCTAGTGTTCATAAGCTTGCCTGTTTTATTATTGATGACTTAGTAGTTGAAAACGGAATATATTCCTCAGAGTTTTTTAATCTATTTAATAATTCATATGTTGAAGAAAAAGAACAAAATGAAAATGGGGATATTCTTGTAGTTTTAAGAGATAATGAAAGCGGAGAAGAGCAGGGCATGTACTTAGATGAAAGGTTGGGATCAATTATGTTAAGTAACCCTAAACTCGTAGAGGTCCCAGACGGATCACAGTGGGTAACAATCGGATGTAAATATATCGACGGGGTGTTCCACCCATGACCGAAAAAACTAGATGGGAAAAATATTTAGAAAAGCAAGGCGAAAAAAGTGGTAAGAAAGATGTAAAGCCGTGGGACCTTCTTAATCCAAATGCTGAATACATAGACAAAGAAACGGCAGAAGCAAGATTTAATATATGTAAAACTTGCCCAGAGCTTTTTGAATTAACTAAGCAATGCAAAAAATGTGGTTGCTTTATGGCATTAAAAACTAAGTTAAAAGATGCATCTTGCCCTATAGGGAAATGGTAATGGCAAGCATATTTGTTCAAATTCCATCTTACCATGATTATGAAATTGGAAGAACTATTAAAGATGCAATTAAAAAAAGTTCAGGAATGCATGTAATAAATTTTGGAGTTCATTTAACATATTATAAAAACAATGATATAGATATTCCAGTAGCAGATAATATTAATGTTATTTATAGTGAAGCTCCAGACAATATTGGTCTGGGGCTAAGCAGACATATTGCAAATGAGTTTTATAGCGGAGAAGATTACTATCTACAGGTAGACTCACATATGAGATTTGCTCAAAATTGGGACGACGTATTAATTAAAAATTATTTAAAGTATAAATCTATGGGTACTAATCCCGCAATATCTTCTTATCCTGCATCTTATGGGTATGATGAATTTAATAGAACTACTTTAAGCACTCAATTGAGTGTTCCATATACTGATTTTATTCAGGATCTCAGCTTTCAAGGTAGCTACGTGCCACACCAAAGAGCTGTGACTAATATGGAAAATAATGTTTTTTCAAGATCAGTTGCAGGAGGATCAATATTTACAAGCGGAGATCTGGCATCTATTAAGCCGAACACCAAAATATTTTTTTGGGGGGAAGAAATTTTAACGGCATTGAGACTGTACACCCATGGATTTGACATAATGCTACCAGAGTCTCAGAGCATATACCATTTGTATTATGATGCAGATAAAGGGTATAAGAATTTAAGAAGGCAAGTGTCTAGTGATTTCCCAAAAGAGTCCGAAGACTTAGAGAAAATTTCCAGGGAAGAGCTTAAAAGAATTATTGTTGATAAGCCAATAGGTGACCAAGAGCTAGGATCAGCCAGATCCCTAGAGGAATATGAGTTATTTGCTGGAATTAGTTTTATTGACAAAAAAATAGTAAAAGTGCTATAATGTGAAAGGAGGAAATATGACAACTACATTAACTAACATCGAGAAAAAGTCTATTATTGACCAGGCTATTAAGCAGCTAGATTATTCTATTTATTCTTCTGAAATAGAAGTTATTCAGATTGAAGCTGTAACACCAGTAGATCAAGAACAGCTTTCTGCTTATACAGCAAGAATTACAAATTTAAATGCCAAGAGAGCAGCTCTTGTTGCAGAGGAATTATTACTAGCAGACGAGGAATAAAAATTGGCAGACAAGGCTGAATTAATTATTACCGCATTGCAACAAAGAATTGGTGAAATAGTTTCTAACTATGAAACTCAAATTGCTGTTATGCGTGCAGAGATAACAGAACTAATAGAAAAAGATAGAGCTAAAGAAGCATACGCCCTAGGGTTAGCAGAAAAGCTAGAAGAGGTTTAAAATGTCAGAAGTATTTGCAGATGGTGAGCCAGTAGATCCTAAAAAGCTACAAAGTCTTCAAAATCAAATAGATGCAATATCTCTTAAAACAGATCAAAGCTATAACCTTAGCGAAAAATTAGCGGGTGATGTAAAAGTATTATCAGTAATGCATTTAAAAGCTGGGGTCGTTACTTTTTCAGCAGGACTTAAAGCGGGACTAAATCCAGCAATTGATATACCTCTTGAATGGGGAGCAGGATACACAACCGCTTTTGTTACCGCCAGCCCAAGATTAAAAGATCCTAAAACCAATAACATAAGATGGTCCTTATCTGGAAACATGGGCGCAACGTTGCTCCATGTTTGGTCAGAAAAAGATATAAACACAGCTATTAACTTTCACTGGATAAGTGCAGGACAAAAACTAGTTTAATTTTTGCTATTGACAAGTTGAACCAATATGTTACAATTACTGTAACACCAAAGTCACGTACCCGTGACTTTTTTACATATTAAGGTAGAAAATGAGTAACGATTTAAAGTGGATGATTTCATCCGACCAGCAGTTCCCGTATCAGGATGATAAGATGATTGCACTCTGGTTTAAAGTAATGAAGTGGTTTAAGCCAGATGTCGTTGACTACCTAGGTGATACAGACGACCAAGCGTGTTATAGTAAATATACAGAAGGCCGTTCTGCAGAATTCTTAAATCTTCATAAGACGGACAGTAGAGATTTGATTGTCCCAATGATGCGCCACGAAGCAAAAGGTGCAAGAGATTTTTATGCTAAGACAAGAGACATGTTGCCCGATGCACAGCTATTCTCAGCACTAGGAAATCATGATGTTAGAATTTTTAATTATGTAGATGCAAAACTTCCTGATTATATTAATGAGGTTACCCCCGAAGCCTTGTGGGGACTTGACTCGTTAGGATATGAATATATTCATTATAATGAATTGCCAAAGCGTCGCTTCGGAGATATCCACGTTCACCACGGACTTTCAATTGCAGCAACAGGATCTGTTCGTAAAGATATGGAAGACCTTCAGATTTCATTAATTAGAGGGCATTCCCATAGAATTGCATCTCACCTAGTTACATATGAGTTAAGGAATAATGGCGAAGGAGAGACACTTCGTGGGTATGAGCTGGGACATATGTGTGATGAAAAGGGACCAGGAATGAAGTATATGCAGCACCACGACTGGCAAAAGGGTTTTGCAATTGCTCATATTGTTAATGACTACCCACATATTCAGATGATCCACGTAGCACCTGACTATTCATGTGTTGTTGATGGGAAGCTATTTACGCTATGATGCTCAATTGTACTAAATGTAGGGGCAGAGTTTTTATTGATAGAGTCTTTTCTCAGAAGTTACACATGGAATTATTTTGTGTTATGTGTGGTAAAAGATGGATGATCAATAAAGATACAAGTAAACTAGGGAAATGGTTAGAGCAATTAGAAAAAACAAAAGAAAAAAGTTTAGCTATTTCTTCTTAAACGATAAGATACACAAGGTCCTTAGTTCCTCTTGGGCAAAAGATGAGCTGATTGCTTGGTGCTATCCAGATAAGAAAAGGGTTATGTATTCATATTCTCAAGTTGTTAAGAGTATGGAAAATGCATATTCTACAAAGCAGGTTGCTCAGATATTAAATAAACATAAGGTAACTATTGAGGACTATATTTTAGATGGCAAAATAAGATATCCACAGAAGGTATACCCTATTGGAAATGATGAGAGTACTTGGTATAAATTTATGTATAGCGAATCTGATATAGTAGATATACATCAGTTTATACTTGAGGCGGGATATTCAAAAGATATGCCGTCAAAAAATGAATTGAGGGCTCTTCTCAAACACAACACTATCCTGTATACTAAGACAACAGAGGGGAACTTTGTACCAGTATGGAAAGCAGAGTAACCCCAGCAAGAATTGTAGTATGTGATATTTGTAAAAAAGAAATAGTAGTACGTTGGGGCATTTTTGCTCACGATACTTTAAGTAGACATAGAAAGGCGGATCATTGATGGAAAAAGGAACACATGTTAGAGTAGATTTATCCTTTACACGCAACCTTGGTAATTTTGAAAGTATTAAAATAGGCATCGGTGTGGATGACTTTGTTAGAGACGGTGAGACAGTTACCGCTGCTACAGATAGAGTTTATAAGTTTGTTGAAGACAAGCTTCTAGAAAAAACTCGTGAGGTAGAAGAAGAGCTAAAGCGTGGCAAATGAAAAAGAGCCGTACGTCCTGATTGGACTATACCTATCACTTTACAAAGAGAAGTATAACAAGGATCTTACTGTAAACAAGTTTAGAGAGAAGTGGGCAATGAATGATGTTATTGAAAGCGTAGGCTTTAGTCGTGCTAAAGAACTTTTGATATACTATTTTTCTACTAACAAGACAGGGCATCCATTAAATTTCTTCTACAACAACTTTGATAGGATTGATGCTTTGAATAAAGAAATTAAAAAAGATAAGTTTAACCGTAGCATTCTATTGAATGAGACTAAGAAGATGGTGGAGGGCGAAGAGTGAATACAGAAGCAACATTGATCTCTGCTGTATGTAAAAATAAAGATATCAGCACACTGCTAGCAGATAATGTAGATGATCTTTTTACATCTCATAGAGACATCTGGGAAAGTTTAAAGTCATACTATTATAAGTTTAAAGCAGTTCCTGAAGCAGGCGTACTTATGGAACGACACAAAGATTTTGAGCCAGTCGAGGCTAAAGCGGAAACTGGATACTATCTAGACATACTCAAGAATGAGTTTATATCCAATAAGCTTAAAACAATTATTATGCGTGGAGGATCTGCTCTTAAAGAAGATGCGGCCTCTAGAGTTCTTGCACAGATGCAAAGTGACCTTGCGGGACTAAGCCGATATACTAATAATGTAAGAGACTTAGATATTATTGATGTTGAGAATGCTGCAAGGCATTACCAGTCAGTTAAAGAACGTTCATCTGTGATGGGCGGAGCACCAGGAATCCTCACAGGATTTGACGCAATTGATAAAGCATATCCAACAGGTATGGCTCCAGGACATCTCATTGTAGCAATCGGTTGGCCTGGAAAAGGTAAGACTTGGTTTACTTCATACCTTGCTTGTAAGGCGTGGGAACAAGGGTTTAAGCCAATGATTGTATCTCTTGAAATGTCTCCTGAAAATATGCGTGACCGTATATTTACAATGCTCGGCTCTGGCATATTCCGTGCAAGCGATTTGTCAAAGGGTGATATTAATATTGATGATTTTCGCAGTTGGGGAAATAAGAAGTTTGAGGGCAAGGGTAGCTTTGTGCTTATTTCAAATGAGGGTGCATCAGAAGTTACTCCTGCAACTATTCAAGGTAAGATAGATCAGCATAAGCCAGATTTAGTTATCTTAGATTACCATCAGCTATTTAATGACAACAAGCGCTCTAACTCTGAAGTAGAAAGAAATAGAAATGTTTCTCGTGAGTTTAAAATGCTTGCGGTATCTAACAATATTCCTATCATCGATATTACTGCTGCAACTGCAGATGATATCTCTGATCAAGATAATCCGCCAATGATGAGTCAGGTAGCTTGGTCAAAGGCAATTGAGTATGATGCTGATATGGCTTTAGCCGTTCATAGATATCCACAAACTAATATGATTGAGATTGTCTCTCGTAAGAATAGACACGGTCATGACTTTAATTTCTATCTAGACTGGGATATCAATCGTGGTATCGTCAAAGAAATTTACGAGAACCCATTCCAGAATGACGCACAAAAGAATTAAAAGATTTCAAATAAATGTAGAATTCCTAGATGACTCAGACATGATTAGAATTAGGCATCAGTATGAAAATTTGCTTATTCATCAAATGAGAGATCAGGGTTATGTAAGAGTACTTGACATAGATACTGCCTTTTCGGTAGAATTTACAGGTGAGACATGGAAGTTCTTAATGACACTCCATGGTGTATACGTAGGAAAGAAGCAAGCATGGCTATCAGAGGGTATAACGCAAGGAAAATTGATTCCACGCAATATGCGCCCAACCATATTAAGTCAATAGTAAAAGCTCTTGGCTTAGATGTAGTTGCGGAACCTGGCAATGAGGTTATGTTTTACTGTCCATTTCATTCTAATAAGCATACAGCAAGTTGTTGTATAAACAAAACTTCAGGCGTATGGCTTTGCTTTAACCCATCCTGTGGAGAATCTGGAACCTTAACAGAGCTTGTAAGACGTGTACTTCATAAAAATGATTTTGAAGCAATTAGATTTATTGCAGCACAAGAGCAAGAGGCGTTAAATAATTTTGATGAAGTAATGGCAAGCATGTTTGAGGATAAGCCAGACTTTGAAGAGTTTTCTCAGGAGACCTTAGATAGACTACATGCAGACCTTGCAGGTAATAAGGGCGCAAGAGACTACCTTAATTCTAGAGGTATTGATGAAGACTCAATGAAGCACTTTAGATTGGGGTACTCAACATCAATGAATATGGTTATTACTCCAGTTCATAGTCCTGACGGAACCCCTATCGGTTTGGTTGGAAGATCAATTGAAGGCAAGTCATTTAAGAATAGTACTAATTTGCCTAAAAGCAAAACCCTATTTAATGTTCATCGTGCTAAAAAAATTGGTGACCATGTAATTGTTGTTGAGTCCAACTTTGATGCGATTAGGATTCATCAGGCTGGCTTTCCAAATGTTGTAGCAACCCTAGGTGGGATTTTATCAACAGAACAACAGAATATTTTAAATAGATATTTTAATAAAATAACAATAATGACAGACACAGATTTGGCTGGCAGAGAGCTAGGCTTAAGCATAGCCAATAGATTAAAGAATAAAGACATCTTGTGGGGATCCTATGAATATGGTAAGATATATCCACATGATGCGAAAGATGCAGGCGATATGACTGAAGAAGAAATTAAGGCCTGTATCAAGAATTCAGTATCCGATATCGAATATCGATCTTGGGCCCCATAATAAAAACAAACTAAAGATGGATATACACCATCAACTATATGAAATGAGGAAACATGGGAATAGTAAAGGGGTTGAAAGACCTTAATAAAGTAATGGACAAGCCGCAGTCTTCAGGTGGAGACGGCACAAAGGCTCGTTGGGTAAAGCTAGAGGATAGCGAAAGCGTAAAGATTCGTTTTCTTCAAGAGCTTGATCCAGATTCACCTACATATAATGAAAAGCTCGGTCTAGGATTTATTGCTGTAGAGCATACTAATCCAAAAGACTATCGCCGCAAGGCCCTTTGCTCAATGGACGATCAAGGTAAGTGCTATGGTTGCGAGCAACATCGCAAAGATTACAAGGCTGGCTGGAAAGGCCGTTCACGACTATACATCAACGTACTTGTTGATGATGGCAAGGAAGACCCGTATGTTGGAATTCTTTCTCAAGGTTCAAGCGGTAAAACTGTAACACCAACACTTATTGAGTACGCTGGAGAGATGGGAAGCATTACTAACCTAATGTGGCGCATCAAGCGAACTGGAACAAAAACTGACACCAGCTACACAATTATCCCACTTGCAAAAGATGAAACACCATTTGATGCTTCATCTCTTGAGCTTTATAAGCTTGAGGAAACAGCAGTGCGTGACATGCCATACACAGAACAAGAGTCGTTCTTTGCAGGCGAACATTCAAATGAAGAAGAGTCTAGCTCGTCTAGTAGCGTAGACTGGTAATAGGTTAAGAGGCGGAGAGTTAAATGAAATTTACACACTTACATGTGCATTCCTACTATTCTTTAATGGATGGCCTTAACTCTCCCCTTGAACTTGTTCAGGCTGCAAAAACAGCGGGGCAGACAGCAATAGCAATTACAGATCATGGCACATTGTCTTCACATAGAGAAATGCAGATTGCTTGTAAAGAAGAGGGCATAAAGCCAATCCTTGGAGTTGAAGCCTATATATCTCCAACAGACAGATTTGATAAATCATCTAAAACAGATAAGTCTATCCAGGCTTACAACCATATTATCCTTCTTGCAAAAAATAAGAAGGGTCTAGAAAATATTAACACGCTTCAAGAGCTTGCGTGGAATGAAGGCTTTTATCATAAGCCACGCATTGATAGAGAGGTTTTAAAAGAATATGCGGAAGGTATTATTGTCCTTAGCGGATGCCTTAATGGTCTTATTAGTAAGTGCATCGAAAAAGGCGAATTGGGAGAAGCAAGGCTTATACTCAAAGAC
>Ga0247723_1000995_pt1 | contig 17290 bp, 11 predicted proteins | sample MSEWelMarce5H_FC_FD_189079 | JGI IMG/M metagenome (GOLD analysis project Ga0247723, IMG submission 189079) | Subsurface sediment microbial communities from gas well in West Virginia, United States - MSEEL Well Study Marcellus 5H_FC | ecosystem: Environmental > Terrestrial > Deep subsurface >... | reverse complement strand
TTTAATGCTTCAATTTCGTCATAAGGAAGCTCTAGGTATCTATACCTCGACACATGCAAAGCGTGAAAATGCCTCAGTTGGAGAGAATTTAGAAGCACTTTATTTATCAATGGAATCTTTTGAAACTATGGTTTCTCCAGAGGATATGGCACTGCCAATTGACGCAATTATCTCTGAAGTTGGAGAAGAAATTAGCGGGGCTGGAGAGCCAGAGGCAGAAATCATTATTCTTCTTGAGGACCCAGAGTGCCACAAGGAAGACGATGAGTTCTCAGTAGGAAGCACTTTTGCCACTGTTGACGAGGTTATCGAAGACCTAACTCCAGAAGAAATTGAAGCATTAAAGCAGGAAGCGAAGAATCAGCCAAAAAAAGCTGATACCGAGGCTAAGTACACACCTGAGACACAGCCTCGGGATGCTCAAGGAAAGTTCCGTCAGGTTCTTGCTCGTTTGAAGCAAGATTTAGGAACTTCAGGCTTACAAAGAGTTGTAGAAAAGGTTGAAGAGGCTGAAAACCTTGACAATGCTGGTAACTACAAGGCTTCAGCCAAGGCAGCAAGCGATTTGATAGGCATTATTGACCGATTGGACGCAAAAGCACTTAATCCTGAATCTTTAGAAAATATCAGAAATAGCTCTGCCGAGCTTGGAAAAGTTATTGCTAACTTACCATTTGCCTTCGGTCAGGACGCATCCAAGATTCGTTTTTCCGACATTCCACCTGCCTTGCAGGATTTGATGGAAGACATGATTAAAAAGGTCGAAAACAAGATTGGCAAAGAAGATGCCGATGTTGCAACTAAAGAGTTGAAGGGATTCATGTCTGGCGCTGATTACTACAACCAGTCTGAGATTTCTTCGCAAATGTCGAAGCTATTAAGGCTCTTAACCTAAGAACCAGAAATAGCTCTTAAATCGTACAATCACCTTTTTTGAGAGGTTGTACTATTTAATCAGGTGGAGTGCCTCCACGCCTATGTGCGTCTCGGAGTCCCTCGGCCTCGACTAATCAGCGAATAGAACAATTTTGTTCTACTTAACTGCCCAAGGAGGGACAGTGGACCGAATCAAAGAGATGATGGATTCACTCTCTGAACTTGACGACGCACAAGTCGCCGAGCTTCAGAAGTCAATCATCAGCGAATTCGAATCGGTCGAGGGCGAAGAGCCTACTCCGCAGACAGTTGACGCGATGACGTCGCTTGCCGACATGCTTGACTCAGTTCGTTCTGAGCTCAAGACACGCGAGGCCGCAGTTCAGGAGCTCGCTCAGCGTGCCGCTGAAGCTGCTACTCGTGTACATGGCGCAGACGGCGAAGCAAAGGAAGATGGTTCAGAAGACTCTTCCGAAACACCAAAGGAAATGCCTGCAGAAGAAGAGAAGATGCCTATGGCTGAGACAGCAGAAATGCCTGTTGAGGACAAGAAGGAAGATGCTCCTGCAGAAGCTCCAATGGTAGAGGAAACCCCCGTAGCAGAGGCAGCACCAGCTGCTGAAGCTCCCGTTTCTTCTGAGAAGTCCGAGGATGACGATAAGTCTGAGATGGATGACAAGGAAGAGGAAGAGAAGAAAACTATGTCCGAAGCGTCAACAGAAGCGGTAGAGGCCGCAGAGCTCTCGACTGAAACAACCGAGACTGCTGAGGCTCCTGTAGCCGAGGCACCAGTACTTGCATCCGCAGAAGACGAGGCAGCTCCTGCTGCTGAGGCTGCTGCTGAGGAAGTTACTACAGAAGAAGTTGCTACTGCAGATGATGCAGCAGCAGTTGCAGCAGATGAGGCAGCAGAGGATTCAGCAGTAGCTGAAGACGATGCAGCTGCAGATGTTGCAGAAGATGCAGAAGCATCAAACAAAGAAACCACAACAATTGAGCTTTCAACAACTGAAGCTCAGGAAACAATGGAGGCACCAGTGACCGCCGCTGCAAACGCAGACCTCACTCCCGAGGTCCCAGCGGACCGCCGCCCTGTTACTCAGGTATCAGCCGCTCCCGTGGCAATCACGGCAGGTGCTGACATTCCTGGCTACAGCGCAGGTTCCGCTCTAGAAGACATGAATTCTGTTGCATCAGCAATGGAAAAGCGTATCCACGCTCTACGTCGTGTCAACGGTGGAGATGGAGAGCAGCACATCGTTGCATCTATCACCACTTCTTTCCCAGAAGACCGCACTCTTACAACAGATGCTGAGTCAAACTGGGCAAAGATTAACAATGTAACATCCCCAGAGGCCATTGTGGCTGCTGGTGGACACGTTGCACCATTTGAAGTTCGTTACGACATCTTTGGATTCGGAACAACAGGACGCCCAGTGCGCGATGCTCTTCCTCGTTTCCAGGCTGACCGTGGCGGTATCCGCTTCATCACCCCACCAGTTCTTTCAGACTATGCTGACGCTGTTGGTGTATGGACTGCTGCAAATGATGCAGCTACAACTCCATCACCTTCAACAAAGGCTAGCTTGACTGTAACAGCTGCTGGAGAGAACACCGTCGCAACTGACGCTGTAACTCTACAGATGCAGTTCGGTAACCTAGCAACACGCGCTTACCCAGAGCTAATCGCACGCCACAACGAGCTTGGTCTAATCCAGCACGCTCGTGAGGCAGAGCAGAACCTTCTAGCTAAGATTGCATCAGCTTCAACAGCTGTTACAACTTCTTCACTAATCGGTTTTGGTCGCGACTTCCTAGTTCAGGTTGGCCGCGCAGCTGCTGCTTACCGTTCACGTCATCGCCTAGAGGCTGATGCACCACTACGCGTTATTATCCCTTCATGGGTTAAGGACGCTATGGCTGCAGACCTAGCTCTAAGCATGCCTGGTGATTCGACATTGAACGCTTACTCAGAAATCGACGGCTACCTAGCTGCTCGTGGAGTAGTTGTTTCATACTCACTAGACCAGAACGTCTACGGCGCTCAGGGTGTATCTGCACTTCTTGAGTTCGCAGACAGCTTCACATGGTACCTATTCGCTGAGGGAACATTCTTGTTCCTAGATGGCGGAACTTTGGACCTTGGAATCATCCGTGACTCATCTCTAGTCGGAACTAACGACTACAAGATGTTCATCGAGACATTCGAAGGTATCGCAAAGGTTGGTATCGAAGGTCTTGCAATCACATCAACCATCTCTGTTAACGGTGTAGCAGCAGCTCTCCGCGACACAACAGGTGGAGCAACAGCTGCAGCAGTCGAGTACTAAGCCGACTAAGTAGTTAACGTACCGAAGCAACGCTCAGAATTCTAAAGAGAGGCAGATTAAGAAATGGCTACATTTAATGGGGTTTTCCCCGCTGGTGAGTTAGTTCCTGCCCCCTGCGGAATTCTGAGCGTTGCTAACGTACAGAACCACACAGCACGAGAGCGCGATGAGCGCTGGGTAAGAAAGTTTGCTTACGAGTATGACAGCATGCCTTCATATGTGCGTCTACTTACAGTAAACGACGAAACAATCGCAGCTGGAGAACTATCTGACAATCAGGCTGATGCAAACTATCAGTACTACGTCCCGTTCTACATCGATGCAGAAATTTTTGATTCGACATTTAGCCTTCCAGGCGAGGACCGCTTTGCTCAAGTAGTAAAGGCACTCGACTGTGTAACACAGAAGGCACTTGAGTTTGAATTTTGGGAGGGCGTTGCAGCTCAGGAAGAAACTGATGCCGCAGGCAACATGTACCTTCGTAAGAGTGGTGCAGCAACAGTCCCAGTGTCTGGCGCAAAGAAGCCAGAAAACGCTCTAATGATTCTTGAGCAGGCAATTGCCTCATCACCTGTTGGTGAAAGCGGTGTCATTCACATGACTCGCGATATGGCATCAATCCTTGGCTCACGTCTTATTTACAAAAAGGGCGAAACAGAGAATTCTGGACGGGCTATGACTCGTTTAGGTACAGACGTCATTATTGGCTCTGGTTATACAGGTAACGGTCCAATTGGAGATGCCAACGCAACAGCGTCAGCAACTAACAAGTGGATGTATGCAACTAGTTCTGTTCAGGTACATCTTGGCAAAGTCGAGATTGTAAATGAAAACTTGGCTCAGGGTGCAGATGTTACAATTAACAACATGCGTATCAAGGCATTCCGCCCAGCGGCAGCCTACGCAGACCCAAGCATGCTTTTTGCCATGCGAGTGACACTACCTAGCGACTAAGCCTAAGAAACCAACAAAGGAGCATCAGGAATGGCTACACAGGACTACGCAGCCAGCGTCCAAGGCGTTGCAATCCGAGTCACTCGACTTGACGCCGCTGGCAATCTACTCACAGGAGCAGGAGACTCATACACAACTTCTGCATTCCTCCGTACATCATTCACCCCAGAGTATGAAGAGGGCGATGAAATCGTTGAGAAGTCAGCAGATGGAACTGTATGCGTGTCATACAAAGCTCCTGACACTCTCAAGCGAATCACTATGGAAATTGCAATTTGCGACCCAGACCCAGAGCTAACAGCTCTTATGTCAGGTGGTTTGTTACTTCGCAAGAACTTCGGCTCTTTCGCATCACCAGACAACAAGTCAATCGGTTGGGCAGCACCAGCAGTTGGTGACGACCCAGCAGGTAACGGTGTAGCCGTTGAGGTTTGGTCATTCGCAGTTAAGGACGGAAAGCGTGCAAGCACACTTCCTTACTTCTACTGGGTATTCCCATACGTCAAGCTACGTCAGTCAGGTGACCGCGTAATCGAGAACGGTCTACTTGCTAACACATTCGAAGGTTACGGCCTTGGAAACATTGAATTTAACGCAGGTCTAGATGGCCGTTGGGAGTACCCAATCGCGACAGAGCGTCCATACGCTTATGCACGCACAGACTGGGCACCTCAGGGTCTTAAGGGCTTCTACCGCTGGTTCGACGAGTCAACAAAGTCTGTTAACAACAAGGCTCGTACATCTGGTGTAGCAACTCTTACAACATCATCTGCTCACGGATATGAAGTTGGTCAGTCAGTAACAATCAGCGGTGTGGATGCAGCTCTAAACGGCACATACACAATCACAGCTGTTCCTACTCCAACCACATTCCGCTACTCAAAGGCTGGAGATGACATTGCGTCAGCTGCAGTCAGCCCAGTTGGTTCAGCAGTCCGTGCTCGTGGATACCTTGCAGTATCTGACTTTGACTCACAGGGGTCAACAGATACATACAACGTACCTGGCTCTGACACATACAACCCAGACGAGGCAATTGACTTCATCATTGCATCAACTGAGGACCCAACAGCGTAATTAGTTCGGGCGGGCAGATTGCCGTAGGTGGTTTATCTACTCGGCTTCTGCCCGCCTTTACTATTAGAAGGATAAGGTGACGGAATGAGCAATCTCTGGACAGATGTCGAAGAGCTTGGTATTTATGCTGACTCCGATTATGCCTATGATGCAGTAAAAACTGCTTCCTACATCCTTTGGGGCCTATCTGGTCGCAAGTTCAGCGGCACTACAACCGTTACAGAGCGTTATGTGTCCGCTTATGACCCATTCTTAAGAGCTGGTGGCTCTCGATTTAACTACACTCCCGTGCTTGTAGATGGAGAAGTAGAAAACATTCCTCAAGGTGGTTCAGGTAGATACTCCCACCGAGACTATCAAGGCGACGGAACATCTTCATACAGCCGTGTACGCCTTCGTGGTCGTAAAGTTGTTCAAGTACACACCCTTCGTGACCAAGATGGCGAAATCATAGACCCATCTACTTATTACCTTGCAGACCACTCCACAATCTTTGGCACACCAAATGCAAAATGGTCTGCATCTAACGTAGAAGTAACTTATACATACGGCTCTCCTCCTCCTTCTGCAGGACGAGCAGCAGCAAGAATCCTTGCGCTAGAGCTAGTAAAACTTTATGAAAATGACGACACCTGTGCTCTACCTCAGCGGGTTACATCTGTTGCTCGCCAAGGAGTGACATACACAGTCCTCGATAATCAAGACTTTATTGACGAGCTAAAGACTGGTATCTACGCAGTAGACCTTTTCCTTAGAACAGCAAACCCAGACAAGGCTCGCGCACGCTCTCGCGTATTCTCACCAGATACACCTCGTGCTCGCCGCATTATTGGTCAGGCTCCAGCATTTGAGCTTTCTGCACTAGACCTTTACTTCAACGCTAGTGGTGGAGCGCAGGTCTATTACTTAAATGAATTTGGTGGAGATTTCCTCATGGATGACTCTTCATGGAGTGTCTATGCAGTTATGTCGAACTTTAATAACACCGTAACAAGAACACTAGAGAATGCAGCTGTTTTGGACTCTGTAGAGGGTACAATTAGATTAAGCGCTTCATATTCGGACATCTTGTCTATCCTGGGACCTCGTGACCCAGGCACAGTTGACCTGTATGCATCACGCCCAAGTCTAGGAAACCCTGAAGTTGATGAAGTAATTAATTTACTAACAGGAAATGTAATTTATCAGCTAGGTAGTTCAGCACCAATCCCTATCGTAACTGCGTAAAATAAAGAGGCTAATGACATGTCAATTGTAAACACCACTGGTGTATCAGATGATGCAAAAAACTTGGCAAATATGCTCCAAGGAGTTCTAGACAGAGTTATCAGTGTTTACGATTCCTACAACATGCCACTGCCTGGTCGTCGTTATTACACAATGGGTGTGCCTGCAGTTGACTGCGAACAAGTTGTAATTTCTTTCATCCAAATGTATCTAGGAACTCCTGGAGATGAAGCAACCACTCCTCGCCGTTGCCATGACCCACGCAGCGCCACATTAAATATTTCTGTATCTCGTGCAGTCCCGATTACTCAGCCAAATGGAAACGCACCACATGCTGATGACATTCAAGAAGCGAATAGAGTTGCAGCTTTAGATGCTTGGGTTTTGATGGAAAGCGTAAACCTTCTTGATGTCTGGGGAGACGAAGGCTATCCAGGTCTTGGAGTTATTGCCACGGTTGATGGCAACCAGCCTGAAGGTGGTTTCACAACCACACGCATGACCATCACAATGGCGATTCCATAATGGCAAGACTTATCTTTCGTGAACCAGCAATGGACAGGCTTCTCCTTTCACCTAGCGGTGATGTAGGAAAGTATTTAGCAAAAAAGGGACGTCTCATAGAGGCAGGCGCTAAGCGTCAAGTTGGTGTACAGACTGGGGCACTTCGTGCATCTATCCACATGCGTCACTTTTCTGACCCTAGAGGGCAGTATGTAAAAATCGGTTCTTCTTTAAATTATGCAAGACTGCACCACGAAGGCACAAAGCCTCACCTAATCAGACCAAATACCGCCCATATGCTGCGGTTCTATTCTAAAGGTCAGATTGTGTTTGCACACATGGTGCGTCACCCTGGAACTCCTGCTAACCGTTATTTGACAGATAACATGCGTCGAGTTATTCGGTAAAATAAGTAGGAACAATGGTATGCAGCAACCGCTGGGTATCAAAGACACAAGATAGGAAAACAGATGACAAACCGATTCAAGGACTTTGGTTCGGGCGGGGATATTAGTAAAACCCCTCTCTCATTTAAGCTCCATGGTGAAGAGTTTGAGTGCCGCCCAAATCTCCAGGGAAAAACACTACTCGACATTATTGCTGCTGCTTCAGATGACGGAGCAGGCGCTGCAAAAAGCATTACAGAGTTCTTCAACGTTGCACTTCTCCCAGAGAGTGCAGAGCGCTTCAATGCCCTTCTAACCGACCCAGACAAGATTGTCACGGTCGATGCCCTCGGTGATATCACCGCATGGCTTGTTGAGGAGTATTCAAGCCGCCCTACGCAGCGGCCAGAGCACTCACAGAGTGGGCAATAGACCTCTGGCCTTACGTTAACGGAAGGGCACTTGTGAGCGGGCTACGACTAGCAGAAATGGAGGCAGCGGACATGTTGGATGTAATTCATTACTTCTTCGAAGATGACCTTGCTGTCTCTACTGCAGAGCAGCAACAGGCTCGGTCAGATACACGTTCTTCGGTCTATAGAACATTGTATGGCACTAATTACAAGTATGCGATTAAAAGTTCTTCAGGTAGTGGGTCTAACTCATTCACTGCAGATGGAAACTTAATTCCGACAGATGGATTCTTTGGTGACGAAGATATAACCCCATTTGACCCAACTAGTAACAACGAACCAAAACCTGTAAAACCATTTGTACCAGCAACAGAAATGGATGTAGATAGTCCTCTGCCATTTGGCAAAGTTCTAGATGCACCCCTTAACTAATTAACGAAACGGAGGTGAGAGCATGGCAGTTGTAGGAGATGCATATATTGTTGTTCGTGCTCTCACCAACCGCGTTCGCCCTGAGATTCAGCGTGCCTTTAGCGGCTTAGACGATATCGGTAAAAAAGCTGGCGAAGACATTGCTAACTCTATGAACAATGCCGTTGGTGGCGGAGGTCAGAGTTTTGCATCTAGGGCATTTGGAAATAATTTTGGTGAAGAAGCTGAAAGAAATCGTGTAAAACTCCGTGCCCTAACTCAGGCTGGATTCTTTGCTGGTCCAGCGTTCTCTGCTTTAGGTGGAATCTTAGGTGCAGTTGGTGCGGGAATTGTAACTGTAGGTGCAGCAGCAGGTGCAGCAGGAACCAGCGGTATTCTTGTTCTTGCAGCTGGATTTACTGCAGCGGCTCAGGCTGCTGCAACTTTAAGGCTTGCACTTTCTGGTGTTGGAGCCGCTCTTCAAGCGGGTCTAAAGCTTCAACAGGGCTCTGCTGCTCAGACAAAAGCTATTGAAGCAGCCAATAAACGACTTGAAAAAGCGCAACTTGCTCTATTCCGAGTCGAGCAAGACCGTAAAGACCAAATTTTAGATATTCAACGTGCAAACGAAGATGCTCAGCGTTCTGCTGTAGATGCAATTATTTCTGCACGACGTTCAGAGCGTTCATATGAAGCTGCACAGCGCAACACAAAGAAAGTAATTGAAGATGTCACAAAGGCTCGCGAAGATGCTATCGAAGCATTACAGCAACTTCGTTTTGAGACTGAAGGTGGCGCTCTTTCCGAGAAGAGAGCCCGTCTAGAGTTTGAAAAGACTCGTGATGCTCTGCAGCGTGTTCAAGACCTTCCACCAAACTCTCGTGCTCGTCAAGAAGCAGAGCTTGCGTTTGCTGAGGCAGACCTTAACTTGCGTAAGGCAATTGACCGCAATAAAGACTTAAAGGCTGAAGAAAAGAAGAAGACTGTCGAAGTTGCAAAGTTGCGAGCAACCGACATCATGAAGACTCAAGAAGTTGTAGATGCTGTTCAAAATGAAGCAGACGCTCGAATTGATGCATCTCGTGCTATTGCAGATGCTTTGCAAGCTCAGAAAGATGCTGACCAATCTGCCGCAGATATAAAGAGCGGAAAAGCTTTTAGAGACATCAATAGAACACTTGCTGACGCCAATGCAGCTGTAAAAGAAGCTAAAAAAGACCTTGAAGATGCTAAGGGTGGCGGTGGAGCAGCTGATGCATTTGCTGACGCTATGAGAAAACTTTCTCCAGAAGCTCAAAGGTTTGTTAAGTTCCTTATCAGCATCCAAGATGAATTTAGAAAGCTTAAAGCTGCTGCTGGAAGAGAACTTTTCCCACGCCTCGAGATAGCAATCCAAAACCTTGTAGATAATCTGTTCCCAAGACTAGAACCACTTCTTGAAGGCACAGGTAAGGTCCTTGGAGATGTTGCTATTAACCTTTCAAAGGTTATTACTGATGCCGACAACCTCAAGAGTCTCGAGAATGTCTGGAAAACTAACGATAAGTTTATTGGCAACTTGGGAACAACAGTAGGAAACCTCTACACAGGGTTCTTAAATATTCTTGAAGCAGCTGGTCCTTTGATTGACCGCTTTGGCGAGTGGCTTGCAGTTGTTTCTGGAACTTGGGCAGAGACTCAGAAGCTAAATAACCAAAACGGAACGCTAACTAAGAGATTCAATCGTCTTGGTGACATCACTGCCGACATTGGTGGATACCTCAAGACCTTCTTTAGCGGCCTTAAGGATATCTTTGCAGTTATCACTGAAGAGGGCGGCGCAGTTGACATCCTCAACGGATACTTTAAGACTGCTGCTGAAAGATTTAAAGAGTTCACATCAGCTGGTAGAGAAGATGGAAGTCTAAAAGAGTTCTTTAACAACGCAACAGAGAACTTTACAAAGGTATTAAGCCTTCTTGGAAATATTGTTGGAGAGTTGTTTAAGCTTGGCGATAACGCTGGTGTCGGACAGTTCACTGACTCACTTAACCGTGCAGTAGATACTTTTGGTCGTATTGGTGAGAAGCTAACTGGTAAAGATGGTGCTGCTTCTGGTCTTGGTCTCTTCATCGAGAAGTTTGCTCTCCTATCTGAGAAGCTCACTGACAGTGGTTCCATTGAGATGTTCTTTAAGGTTCTTAATACTGCTTTAGACATTGCAAACAAAATCTTTGGTAATGAAATTGTCCAAAACGTTCTTAAGGTAGTCGGTGTAGTAATCGGTCTAAGCAAGGGTTTTGGTTTAGTCCTTCGCGTTCTTAAGTTTGTCGGTCTAGCGTTTGCTGGAACCTTTATCAAGATTTTTAAATTTGCTAAAGACCCATTTGCTGCACTTCGCAAGGGTTCTGGTTTGACTAGAACCGAGCTTAAGAAGCAGATGATTGTAGACAAGCAAAAAGCAGCTGCTATGAAGGGCGTCTTTATCTCGGGCAAGCAAGCAGCCCGTGGTTTAGATATGACAACAGTTGCATCTACAAAAACCCGAGGTGCTATGGCAAAGGGTGTTGGAGCAACAAAAGCTAAAAGCGCAGCTATGAGAGGTCTTGGAGCAGCTGGTAGAGCTGCAGGAACTGGACTAAGAGCTGCTGGTCGTGGTCTTGCATTACTCGGTGGACCAATCGCCATCCTCTTCCTTGTTCTTCCTCTCATCATTGAAAATTGGGACAAGATTGTTGCGTTCTTTAAAGACCTTATCCCTAAGATGACTAAAATCTTTTCTGACTTGTGGAGTGGCTTAACTAGCTTCCTAAGCGAAGCATGGACAGGAATCACAACTTGGTTTACTCAGACATTTATCCCTGGACTTGGAGACTTCTTTATGAAGGCTCTAGAAGTCATTGCATTTATTCTGTTCCCGCTCCCGTCTCTTATTATTAAGTTCTGGCCTGAGATTACAGGATTTTTTACGAACACAGTCTTCCCATGGTTTGCAGCACTTCCTGGAAAAGTCATGGAGTTTGCTGGAAAGGTTTGGAACTTCCTCAAAGACGCGGCAGTTACTGCTTGGGACGCTTTAATTTCTTGGTTCACCATTGTATTTAACTTCTACCGAGAGTTGCCAGGTAGGATTCTTAACTTGGCTGGAAAAGTCTGGAACTTCCTTTCTGACGGTGTTAAAACGGCTTGGACTGCAGCAACAGGGTATGTCACAAATACATTAATTCCATTCCTTACTGGACTACCAGCAAGATTCCTCAATGGTGCTGGAAAAATCTGGGACTTTATTAGTGGTGGAATTAGAACAGCATGGAATGCAGTAACTGGGTATATTTCAAATACTCTTATACCAGGAGTTATGGGTCTTCCAGCAAGAATGACAAGGGCTTTAAGTGGTCTATGGAGTGGATTACTTGGTGGAATTCAGGCTGCATGGAACGGCGTTAAGCAATGGTGGAACACCAATGTAGCAAGCAAAAAACTTGTTATTGGTGGTTTTAAAGTTTTAGGTGTTCAGATTCCTCGAGTTGAACTTGGATTCCCAAAACTTGCTAAGGGTGGAATTATCCCAGCATCTCCTGGCGGAACTATGGCTGTTATTGGTGAAGCAGGCAGACCAGAACGTGTAGAGCCACTCGATGCAAACGGCTTATCAAAGCGTGACAAGGCAATGATTGATTACTTGTCTGGTGGAGCAGGAGAAAGAATTACTCTTAATGTTTACCCATCTGCTGGAATGGATGAACGCGAACTTGCAGACCTTGTATCCCGTAAGCTTGCTCAGCAGATGAGAAGAGGTGCTGCCTAATGTCTAACCAGGCTAGAGAAAATTATTACGTTAATTTAGGTCTTACACCACTTCAACCTAATGACATAGAAAAACTTAAACTTCAAGGAAATATCATCCTTGGTGAATTTATCTTTAACACCATAGATGAGTTTGGCGTTACATGGGTTATTAGCGATATTCAAGGTTGGTGGCAGCACCCTTCCGCAGAACTTCCAGACATTGAGCGTGGTTGGGGAGATGGCTCTTACGATGTTCAAGGTAAGTACAAAGCCCGAACTCTTGAGCTGGTTGGTACATTCCTTGTTCCAGACCCGTCTCTTGTTGAAGCTGCTCGTGACCGTTTAATTGCCGCTACAAACCTTGTTTACCGTGGCGCATGGTTAAAAACTGGTAACGACCCAATTCGTGCTTCCTTTGTTCGTCTTGCTGGAGATATTGAGATTAACACTGTTAATGCTCGCGGTCGCACAGAGTTTTCGATTCCCCTTCGTGCCCCTGACCCAATTAAGTATGCCTGGAATGATGCTGACCCAGACGGATATGAGTATGTTGAAATTCCTGTAAAAAATCTCAATCTTGGATATCCTGGGTCTGGAACAGTTACAAACATTGGAAACTACGGAGTTCCCTGCAACATTGAGGTGTATGGAGAGCTTACTGGACCAGCAGAGATTTATAACAGAACAACCAATCAACTTATTGGAGTTGTCAGGTCTCTTAAGGGCAGCGTATCTCGCTCAATTGTAAACAAGCAGCTAGAGTTTAATTCTTCTACCCTTAAAGACGTTGCAACTTTAACTACAACCACAAAACACAACTTTTTGGTTAATGACTCTGTATATGTCTCAGGTGTGGGTGCTCCTTTTGATGGTGACCAGTTAATTACTTCCGTTCCTACTGACACTACTTTTACATATAACGCTGACTCATCTACTATCAGAAGTGTTTCCCATAAAGCATTGGCAAACAGCGTCGCAACAATTGAGACAACAGTTCCGCATGGGTTTACAAACAATCAAGATATAACACTGGTTGGTGTCGACAGCGTATTTGATGGCACATATCGCGTAACTTCAGTTCCAACACTAAACACATTTACTTTCGCTAAGACTCGTATTCCTCCTCGCAACGTGGTCTCAGCCGTGCTCATCTCTAACATCGCCACTTTAACTACTTCAGACCCTCATCAGTTTATTCTTGGCGAGGCAGTTACTGTTACGGGAATCGACGAAAACTTTAATAAGACATCTGCAATCATCACTGACATCCCTTCTCCTACTCAATTTAGTTATGCAGCAACTCGTACAAATGCCCGTTCAATAGTTACAAAGGCTATGACAAATGATGTTGTTACCTTAACTACTGCAGGGTCTCACGGTTTCCAAAACAACGAAACAGTAAACATAACTGGCGTAGACCTATCTCTTAATGGTGGATATGTTATCTCTGCGATAACACCTACAACTTTTTCTTACAAAAGAGTTAGAGCAACTCAAAGGTCTGTAATTGTTTCAGCAGTATCTGGAACTACAGTAACCTTGACTACATCCGAACCGCATGCATTCTTAGTAGGAGAAGATGTAACTATTGAGGGTAGCGCAACTTTAAACGGTACCTACGCAATAACCAGTCTTCCTTCTAGTACAACTTTTACATTTACAAAATCTGGACTTACAAGTATCAACGCAACAAACGTTAACAACGTATTTGTTCGAGCAAGAAAGCGTCAGATTAAGTCTCGTCAACTTATTGGAAACATTGCTACCATAACAACAACTGGAACTCATGGCGCACTCGTCGGTGAGCAAATTGTGATTAGCGGAATTGACGCTACCTTTAACGGAACATATACGGTTACTTCTGTCCCTACCTCTAATACTTTTACATATGGAAAAACTGCAGCAAATGTGGCAGCTGCTGATGTGACTGGGGCATTTGTTGACCTGCCAGGTACTATCCCATCTCAGGATGTAATTCCAGAGGGTCAAGCAACGGTATCTGGAAGTATCCCTTCGCAGGGTGTGTCTGGAACAGCTTCAGTATCTGACACCATTGCTAGAACAATGGCTTCAGGAAGAGCGATTAAAAAGAACGACGTTCAGTTTACTCCAGGAATTACAGGAGCCACGGCTGTTCTAAGCGCTGACATTTTGGAAATTAATACAAAAGATAAAGAAGTTGCTTTTAATGGAGAACTTGAAGGCGCTCGAGGATATGTAGATATTCTTGCTGATTTTATTGAACTCACACCTGGAATAAACGAAATTGAATTTATAGACAATGGAAACCCAGAAAGCACCGCATCCCTGAGAATTTACTATCGCTCAGGGTGGCTAGCTTAACCTTCAAAGACATAGACAGGACGAACGATGGCATTACAGACAGAAGTTGTATATAGGTACTTTCTTACTGACCTACTCTCAAATCAGGTCATATCAGAGGTACCTTTTAAAAGTGTCTCTTATGAGCGTGCCAATAAGCGTGCTGGAGGGTTTAGCGGAACTATTCCTTTTATTGAAGCAACTAAAGGCATAGACCTATATGAAGCCACGATGCCTGGGCGCACTGGTCTTTACGTTATGAGAAACAACGTCTGCGTTTGGGGTGGAATTGTTTGGGGACGCTCCTACGATGTTGCTTCACGCAATATGACCGTGGATGCTTCTGAGTTTATTAGCTACCTATACCATCGTCAGATTTGGCAGACTATTCAATATGGCTCAGAGTTTATTGGAATTCCGAGTTTTACTGTCTCTGGAGGAGTAGCAACTATCAATACAGAGACACCACACGGTTTCTCTCGCGGGGATAAAGTAAAGATAACTTTTACTAGCCCGCTCGTAGATGGCATACAGACCATTACAAATGTTCCGACCGCAACTTCATATCAATTTGCAACAACTTCTGCTAACGGCAGTGCAACTGGAATTAGAAGTGGAGCTTGTCGTAGTTTGGTAGATAACTATGACTTTGCTAGAGACCTTATTTTTAGAATGTCTACAGACTTAGGTGGTCTAGGTTTTCCAAATGAAGTAATCAAACCAGCAAAAGAAATCCAAGTTTCTATTATTTCAAAAGAGCGCTCGGGAAACATAGTTACTTTGAGAACTTCTGCAGACCATGATGTCATTCCTGGTCAAGAGATTCAAGTTGTTGAGGTTGGCTCTAACCTAGACGGCATATTTGTTTGCACTGAAGTTCCAGATGTCAGGACTATTAGATATGAACTAAACGGTCCTGATGTTCCCGTCACTGCTATGCCTGGAATCCGCACTATTAACGTGGCTACCAAGCAACTAACAAACTTTACTGCTTTATTAACTCTAGAAAGTCCACATCAAGCTACGGTCGGCAACACTGTCATTGTGACTGGTATTGACTCGTATCTATCTGGTCGTTTAGATACTATCTTCAACGGAAGATTTGTAATTACTGGTACACCTACTCCGAACAGCTTTACCTTTCGGTCAGGTGGAATCTTGGATGTCCCATCCGAGTCCGCTCGAGGTGGAATAGCTACTCTAGGTTCAAAAGTTATCTATGGAGACTACGGTAGCTTTACTGCAAACGCCGATATAGACATCGACTTCTATAGTGCGCCTTTTGGTACAGTACTTAGCGGCTTTTACCAAGATACTCAGATTATCCGAGGCTTCGAGCAGAAGACTGTCGGAGAACTCCTAGAAGCGTACTCCAACACAACTAATGGTGGATTTGATTACAGAATTGACTGCGACTACGACTTCGATACAAACCAGTTCACTCGTACTCTCTGGCTTTCTCAGGAATCGATAAGAGACAGCGTAACTCAAAACATACTTACTCCTCAGGAGTTGGGTGCAGAGAATCTTCTGTTTATTTACCCTGGAAACATTATAAATTTCAGCATAGAAGAATCTGCAGAAGATGCCGCCACGAGGTTCTTTGTGGTCGGAAATATTGAAGACCTTACTGATGATGCCAGCCAGCCATATGCTGGTGCATCAGCTAAGAATTTACTTAGCAATCCAAACGGTCGCAGTTGGCCTCTGCTAGACCAAGTAGAAACTTTAGATAAAATCGAAGATGAAGAGTCTCTCTATAACTATGCCCTTGACTATCTAAATCAATCTCTCCCACCTATTGGAACATACAGCATTACTGTTAACGGCTCGCTTGCTCCCGTTGTTGGTACATATTTCCCTGGAGACTGGTGCACTTTCACAGCTGATGATGAATTTGTATTGCAACGTCTTGCAAGCGACCAAGAGCCACTAGATGACCGTTTATATAGAAAAATAAACACAATTAAAGTAAATGTCCCAGACAGCCCAACATTTCCTGAAACGGTAGAGTTAGAGCTAATCACGGATTGGAAGGTACAAAGAGATGGCCAGTAGACGTAGAGCAAGCAGTAAATCCATAACTGGAAATATCTCTGATGTACAAAGAAGACTACGATTTTTAGAGTCAAAGCCAAGTCCATCAAAACTAGGCAACCAGTCAGTTCTTCGTAGTGCAATTCAACCTAGAGCCGTTGGTACAGACCAGATTGCACTTGGGGCTGTAGTTAATTCAACTATTGAAGATAATGCAATTAACCGTGCAAAAATTGACGACAATGCAGTTGGACCTAATGAGCTTGATGCTGACTCTGTTGGTAACTCAGAACTTGCTATAGAAGCTGTTGACTCAGAAAATTATATAGACCGTTCTATCGACCCAGAACACTATGCAGTTGGTTCAGTAGACACTACAGCTATTGGGCTTAACGCAGTTGAGAACGCTGAAATGGCAGATAATTCTGTGGACTCTGCAGAATATGTAGACCGTTCTATCGACCCAGAACACTATGCAGTTGGTTCAGTAGACACTACAGCTATAGGCATGAATGCTGTAGAAAACGCTGAAATGGCAGACAACTCCATTGACTCTCCAGAATATGTAGATTTCTCAATTGACTCGGAACACTACGCAATTGGTTCTGTAAAAACTGCGGCTATTGATATAAATGCTGTTGAAAATGCTGAAATGGCAGATAATTCTGTGGACTCTGCAGAATATGTAGACCGTTCTATCGACTCTGAGCATTACTTTCAAGGCTCTGTAGATAGCACTGCTATTGGTGATAATGCCGTAGGTTCTGGCGAACTGGGAACTAACGCCGTAGATTCTGATGCAATTGTTGCCAACTCAATTGGTGGAAGCGCAAACTTTTACACAGGAAAAAATCACATAGCCCCAAACAGTATTGGAGAAAACGAGCTTGGAACTAACTCTGTTGGATTTGATGAACTGCAATCAGATTCAGTAGACACTGCTCAGCTAAGAATTAACTCTGTCATTGAGTCAATTATTGAGGAC
>Ga0247723_1000994_pt1 | contig 17294 bp, 25 predicted proteins | sample MSEWelMarce5H_FC_FD_189079 | JGI IMG/M metagenome (GOLD analysis project Ga0247723, IMG submission 189079) | Subsurface sediment microbial communities from gas well in West Virginia, United States - MSEEL Well Study Marcellus 5H_FC | ecosystem: Environmental > Terrestrial > Deep subsurface >... | reverse complement strand
GTTGCCCTGTTCTTGAGTTCAAGGATGTAAGTTTCCCCTGCGATAACAGTAACGATGTCGCCTTCATCCTTAGCCCCAGCTTTAGTCAGACGCTCTGCAATGGCCCCCATCTTACGTAGCCACTTCATTACATCTGTCTCAAACTGAGAACCCTTAGTCTTGTTGTACTGACTCATCTACCAATACAACCTTGTTGGTTTTGTAAACCATCTGACCTTCTTCATCTTTGACAATCTCGACTATGCCGGACTGGATCATTGCATTGAAGAAGTTAGCCAAGTCAACTTTAAGTATGGCTACTTCTCTTTCAACATCGCTCATTCTAATTCCTATCTATGGTTGTTCTGCGTAGTTACCTTGGTATCCAGCTATTACATCGTTCCTTAGCATAACACCCCAAGCATTTTTATCTGATATCTGACAGGCTGCATAGTTTACAAACAGTGTTGCAAAGTCTTTGCCATCTGCAGTGTGTGGCCCAAAGCGGTTCTTTACAGCAGCCACCTTGAGTTCACCATTGGTCGGATCGTAGCCAAGCGTTAGGATTAACGCCGGTAACTGACTGACCTTACCGTGGATGGCACGTCTAGCAGGTGGGTTAGATGGTGATCCATACTCACTCTGCTCAGATACGTGGTGTAGTACAAGTACGCAGGCTTCGGTCTTACGTGCCATATCGTGCAGTTCCATCATTATCGCACGTAAGCCAGCCCACTCGTTGTCAGTCTCTGCTGCAACGTTCATTAAGTTATCTATAACTATCAGTTGGGGAGCCTCACCATATAACTCCACGTATGCTCTGATCTCTAATTCGATATCGTCTAGTGATGGTGACGAATCAAAGACCCATTTAATATGATCGAGTTTTCCAAAGTGTTTATCGTAGTAGTGCTTATTGTTAGATAAGTTTAACTCCACCGATACCTGTGAATGACCAGATGCAACAGATGCTGCTCTCATCATTACAGTTGTGGTATCTGTATCTGCCGAGAAGAAAAGCGTTGATACGTTTGCCTTCATCGCATAGACGAGTGCGAACATAGACTTACCAGCGTTAGGTGCAGCAGCTACCATACAGACCTGTCCTCGACGGAACTTAATCTGCTTTGCTGCTAGCGCCTGCCACACGTCCGGCAATGGTGTTGCTTTGGTAAGCACACCACTCCAAGCGCGGGATAAGTCAAGCAACGTCACTCCTATTTATATTTTTTTGATTGCGTATTCTACTTCTTGCGTTCTCTGAAAGACCGCCCCAAATACCGAAGCGTTCATTCTTTATGCCCCACTCTGCACACTCAGTACGGTGTAAGCAACCGTTGCAAATAGACTTTGCTAATGCTGTGTCTCTTGAATTAGATTCCTTTTCTGGAAACCAGAAATCGCCACCTACTGAAGCGCAAGCAGGGTTTTCGTATAACCCTGGATCGCGCACCGATTATCTAATCCAGATGGTTTCGCACTTGTCTGTTGCACCCTTTGGTGCAGCACACATATAGCCCTTCCAAGGACCCTTAGCTGATGTACCTGAACGGAAGGCCATTACTCCGTGACGGCAAGACTGATCTCCACCTGCTGGCGCTGCAACTGGTGTTGCATTAAATGCTGCAGCAACTGCTGCAACTGTTGGTGCTGGTGTAAGTGAAGCGATCTGTTGCCCACCTTGGTTTAGATCCATACCGGTAGCACGAATGTTAAGTGCGTTCATTGCAAGATCTGCAAGACCTGATTCTAATTCTGTAACATTTGTTGCATACAGATTGATAAGCGTTCCATCGGCTAACTTATAGTTCACTTGGAACTTAGTTGATTCTGGTGCTGACATATTACTTTCCTCCATTTGGTTTGATGTTTAATCTAATAGATTCTTTACCGACAACCTTCGGTACAAAGCCTAATAGTTTTTCTACTTGTTCAGAGTCAACTGTCTCACGACCTTTGACCGTTGTCCAACTGATCTGAATACCACTGGCAGTAACGCCAACAGCTCCCTCGAAGGATGACTTCAAGGAATCCTTTTCTTTCTCCAGCTCTTTGATCTTCTCATCTAACTGTAAGTATTTTAATGCGTGAGTATCTACTTCTGCGTCCTCAATCACGACTTCATTAAGGACGATACGTTCTTTTATTATACCTACGCAACCCATCTCACCGGATGCGTCGTAGTATTGGCAGTAACTCTTACAGAAGTTAGCATCCTTTTCGGGTGCTGGTGCCTCTGTTAAAGCCTTTACATTGCTCAGCCACTGCAGCGCTTCTAGCGCTGAGACTTCATCGTATGGTTCAGAGTGGACTTTAATATCGCGCTCATCACCGTCGCGTGCAATCGCTACTAGATTAACTGTCTTAACATCGTGACCGTTCTTAGATAACAGATAGCCATAGACCTGTACCTGCCAGCGCTGTTGCGCTGTTGGGAAGTATGAAAGGTTCTTAACCTTGCTTGTCTTCCAGTCAATGACTGCACCGATACCCGGTACGAATAAGTCAACGTGTGCTTTCATATCACCATATTCAACTGCAGTCTCGACTAAGTAATCTTTACCTTCGGGATCTAGTGTGGTGATGGCATCTTCAATGGCTGCGTGAATAGCAGTACCCATAATGGCAGCCAACTTTGACTGGTTATCGTTAGTCTCTGGCTGACCGTTTAACCGGTACCAAACCTTGCGACGGCAACCACCGATCTCTGATGGACCAACCTGTGTCTGCTTACTACGATCTCTACCTGCATCTTTAGAGTGCAGTACGTGCAGTAGTAATTCCTTTGGATCTTCTATCATCTTTCATCCCTCTTTGTAAGCCAATAGTCCAGAGCATATGCCCCGACGAAACCAAATAGCAAACCGAATAGAAATGCAATCATTCTTCCCACCCTTCCTGTTGAGTAACTAATTGAATCGGTGGGCAAGTATTGATGTCAAGAACCGACGCGATCTTTACAGCTCTTTCTGCTACAACCTTTGCCATTAGCAGGCTCTTATATGAATGTGGTTTCAAAGAATAAAGATAACCGAGTGCATAAGGACCGCCACTTCCTGCGGTAAATAGACCGTGCTCACTTGCGTTAAACGATAAGTCCGAACCGATAGAGAACAGCATAGAATCAAAGGCGAGTAGATAGCAGAAGCTCGCTTCCTTATCTGCTTCGTATCCATTGTCCTTGAACGCTTGATGGATGCTTGGGATTATCTTCTTACCCATCCACTCGATGGGGTCAGTTCCTTTATATATCGGAGGCTTCCAGTTATAGATCAAGATATCACCAGGGCGTGAGTCACCGGTAACGCCGAGGATGTACTTACCCACACGCACGATCTTCGGAGTTTGCGTACTAATAATGCGCTGATCGTTATCGGTTATCTGCGAATCAGCGGCAAGAACTACGAAGTCAGGTCCTTGGATTCCTACCAGAGTTGTCATTGGCAGATCATATCACGCGGCGTGTCGTTAGCGGAGATTTAGATAGCGGGTTCTACAATATGAGCCGTAGGCGAATAACAGTAGGCGGCCCTTATCAGGGCCTCGGCGTAGCCGAGAGGCGACTGACCACAGGAAGGAGCCGTGCCGGGCAATGCGGTTCCACCCCTTTGTTATGCCTAAATTCCTGCGCCGTAAGGCGCTACTAGATGACCTTCCTGAACCCTTCGGCACCGATTTAAGAGCCTTTGGCCCTGTCCACGTATGTCCTTGTGGGTCGCAGGTCTTCAACGTTATGGCGGCCTTTGATGACTACGAGCTAGTTTGGTACTTTCTTGACGCTACCTGTGTTAACTGCGGTAATCTCGTGCGCGTTCCTTGTCCGGTGGACAAAGATGAAGCACAGATTAACTGAGGTAGATGAAGTAAATCGCAGAGCAATCTGCTCGATTTGTGGTCCAACCAAAATAAAGATCCGCAATAAAAAGAACGCAACTCCTGCTGGTCGCTTTCGCTGCAGGACTGTGTATAAAAGAAACATCCAGAAGAACCAGTATCCATACACCATCCACAAGAAGGATACCTGTGAGCATTGCGGATTTATCCCTGAACATAGCAGTCAGTTGGATGTAGACCACATAGACGGTGACCGCTGGAACAATGACCCTGCTAATCTGCAAACCTTATGTGCTAACTGCCACCGGTTAAAGACACACTTAAATAACGATAGTGACTCTGGCATATTTTAGGCATAAAAAAAGAAGGCCGATCCCCGTAGGGACCGACCTCCTTTGTTGCCTCGCGCTTATGGGCTAATTACTTAGCACCACGTCCAAACTCTTTTGCCTTTGGGTCTAGTGACTTCCAAATTGGTGCAATAAAAGCTGTGATAAAAGCATAGGCCAATGTCTTTGGATCTGTTATGCCTGCTGCGTATAGCGCTACCACTGCTGGTACTGCTGCACGTGCATAGGTTGTTGCGATAGCAACTAACTTAGTTGTGTTCATCTTATCTCCTTATGATTTGAATACTGGCTTACCAAAACCAACGATAGCCACAGCTTGTGACATACGTAGTTTGGAGCCATTCTTCTTTTTGTAAGCGCGTACCTTCAGGCATACTTGCCCTCCGTTACGCTGGTCGCCCTTCTTATCTGGGGCGGTGTTGCCTTCGATACAGGTGACTGTGCCATCGCCGTTATCTTTAACGACAATGCCAACGTGTGAGATTCTGTCAACGCCATCTTGTGGGAAGTCAAAGAATACGATATCTCCTGGTAGTGGGATTGCTTCCTCTGCTTTCTCCCATTGGTTTTTCTTGATGAAGGCAGTTGCTCCACCCGGTGTGTATACACAGTTAGGGATCTTTAGTCCTACCTGATTAGCACACCAGTTAACAAAGGAACCACACCAAGGCTGGAAGTTAGCCTTAGTAAAGGCTCCATACTTCGTCTCGTTATCTTTAGGACCTTCTATGGTTCCTACTTCTGCCTTAGCAATTTCAATAAATTCTTTACGCTGGCCCATTGTCATCCTTACTCTTGTCTTTAAGTCCGTTGCTTGCAAGTACTGCTCCCAGACTTCCTGTAAGGAATACAGTCAGCGTAGTTAGCAATTCAATAAAAGCCCTGTCGTTCGGGGCTTGTTCACCTAGCGGTTGAGTTACAAATATCAAAGCCCAAAGTATTCCAAAGACTGAACCTAAGAACACTACAGCTAGGATTACTCCGATAAATACAATTAGTCGAGCCTTTAACTGTTCGTTAGTAAACCTTTGTCTAGCCATTAACCATAACCTCCGGGATTAAATCTTTAGTGCAAGTTCCTGTTGAAACACATTGAGGCGGATTACATTCTGGGTTATCCCAATTATCGTACTGTTGGCAGGGATATCTAACCCATCCTTGATACTGAGCACATCCGCTAAGGCTTATTGCGAGTAAGAAGAATACGATAAATTTCTTCAACTTGTCTTTCCAATCTTGAGACGGAATCCTTTATTGAGCTGCCACCATTGGGTTTAAGTTCGTTTAGATAGTGCTTGACCATCCACCTAACAGCAGTGGCAAAACCACCAAATATAGTCATTACAGCAACCGTTAGCGTTGCATAGTCTTGCGCTGTCATTAGATTGTCCTTATGGTAACTAGGAGTGTGCCGCCGAAACCAGAGAACCGTTTGTCCTCTGGAGTTTTGTTAATGAAATCCATCTCTTCAATGATGCCTAGGTATTCTTCACCGGTTCTAAAATCTTGAACGCGGATAGTGTCACCAAGATTTTCAATGGCTTCTAGTTGAGACATACGGAAGTAGGCAGATCCTTCATAGCCTACTTCGTTGCTGAACTTATCGCTCTCGTGGTCATAGCAAAAGACTGGGTATTGGATCAGGCGCTGACGTGGAACTGCAGGCAGTGACTTCAACTGGTATCCAGTAAAGAGTGGACCCTTGGTAACATCATCTTCTGATCGAGTCATAGTAAACTTAAATCCTAGGTACTCTTGTGCAGAGTTTGGATAGCTTACGCTAATCTCTGGAACAACCGTTCCTTGTCTAAATGTTCCAATGTTATATGCGGTGTCTCTTGAATCAATAGACTCCATAGAAAAGCCACCATTGAGTGTATCAACACGAGCTTGTAGCAGTTTGTAGATCTTAGTCTCAAGTGTGTTGTAACGGATATAACCGGTACGCAAATAACCACTTTCTACTAGGCTAGTTGTAGATTCAGCATAAACAGTATTGCCTGTGCTAAATGCTAATCGATCTGAGTTACCAAAGAAGGCAACCTGAGATGCAGTTGTGCTAATTCCAACAGCAATAAGATCCCACGCCCAAGGAAAATACAAAGCGCTAGCAATAACAGTTGTAGATAAATCAGTACGGACTAGCCCTGCTTCACCATCTACAAGGGTTGCAATGTAGGCAAAACTATCTTTGAAAGCAATGGCAGTACAGGCAGCATCTCTAAAGAGTAATGGTCCATATTGGATATCTCCAGTTGCATCAGAAACGCCGACTCTAAATCCTGCGCTAGTTGCAAGGATTGCATAGGTACCAAGGTAGACATCAAAGTCATTAATGCGCTCACCATTTGGCATATCAATAATTACAGTAGGTGTAAGAAGTGTTGGAAAGCCTAAAGCGTTAGCAGTTCCTTCGTTAAGGCCAATCTTAAATACAGATGATGAAGTTCCGTTTGGATCATAGCCTGAAATATAAATAGCCTGTGGTCCTTCTGCAATACTTGACCATACCCAAGATGAATTAGGATGGGTATATAGCGCAGTAGGTAGCGCGGTTGATGCACTTGCATTAGCATTAAGTTCATAGATAGCAGGACCAATAGCAACGATAAGACGCTGCTTTACATAGCGGATAGTTGCACGAGTAGTGCTAGCCGCTAGGTAGATCTCGGTATCACTAGTTGAACCAGAGATGTTGCCTCGGTGGATTGTTGAACCATTGACAAAGAAGTACTCTTTACCATTAGTGGTAAGACTATAGATAGTAGATTTGGTTCCAGCTTGTGTGTATTGACTTGGAGTACCAGTAGTAGTTGGTATCTTTTTAAGTTCAATACCATCTGTTACCAAGATGCAATCATTGGTGCCATCATTGACACCGATCATCTGAGCAGGTGCAGCACCTGAATAGAAAGATGCTGTGGCGTTTAGCAGAGTTGCCTGTCCTCTAGTCCAGACATCTATACCTTTAGATTCTGTGTACTGAAAGCGCAGAGACTCTTCTTGTATAGGCTCGAAATACTTAATCCCCGCTCCTAAATGGAACGAGGATTGAGATCTGACCCACCAACCGGTGAGTGTCTGCTCACCAGGTTCTCGCGTCTGGTCAATCTGTTGCTTGCGATACTGCGCTGTTACCCGGCGATAAGGTTGCTCATCGGAGGCTGCAATAAAGAACGGCAGTCCTGAAAAGGCTACTTCGTAGGATGGTCCAGTTGGAGTATAGGCAGTAGATCCTACAGGGTTGGAAAGAACATATGGGATTCCCTCGGTGATATCAGAGCCATAAGCCATTTCTTACTCCTTAGTTGTTTGTTATTGCTGCAATCTCTTCACCGGTTAATCCCAGTGCTGCTAACTTTGCTTGTGCTGTTAGTTTGGCATCAGCCTTAGCAATCTCCGCTGCATCACGCTCTGCTCTTTCAATAGCAGCAGCTTGTGCATCTACTGCACGCTGTTCAATCTCTTCTGGTGTTAGGTCAACGTAAGTCTGTGTGCCTTTAGCAAGGTCAACGATTAGTTTCTTATCAGACATTTTCTTCTCCTATAATGATTACGTGCGAAGCATCTGGGCAAGACCATCTGCAAGTCTCTTCGTCAAAGACCACGCTGTCGTGGCACTCTGGCTTAGGTGCAATGAAGGCATCGCGGGTTGCATCGTATGAATAACCAATACCTGCGTAGTTTTTACGGATGTTTCCGTTGTAACTGGTCTTAACCCAAGTACCACCAAGTGAGTTCATAAAGGCTTCGCCTTCATCTGGCTCGCTGTTATCTCCTACGAGTACACGTAGTACGATTTTGTTTTCATCTATTTCTGCCCAATGTGACATTCTATTTCTCCTTAAATTGGATATCTAATAATAACAATACCTGAGCCGCCTGCACCACCAGCGTTGTAGTTTGCTCCGCCGCCGCCGCCGCCCGTGCTAATAGTTCCGGCAGTTCCAACTCCTGAAGTAGTTGACCCAGTGCCAGCACCTCCTCCACCGAAGCCACCAACACTTGCATAGCCATCAGTACCGAAATAGGTACCTGATCCTCCGCCACCACCGCCAGCATAGTAAACGGTTCCACTTACATTTTGACCAGTATTAGTTGCTAAACCCCAAGAGGAATAGGTTGTTGATCCATTTCCACCTTTACCGTTTGTTCCTCCAGCACCGCCGTTAGTAACTCCAGCATTTCCTGCTGCTGAAGCACCACCACCGCCACCAGCTACATAAGTATTTGCTCCTACAGAAAATACAGAACCTGCGCCGCCAGCATTTCCTTGCCCCGATGTGCCTGAATAACCTGCTTCATCCATCCATCCGCCGCCACCTGATCCACCAGTTCTACCATCTCCAGTATCGGATGCGCCACGTCCACCACCAACGGATGCGGTTAACGATGCAAATTGAGAATTACTGCCAGAGATGCTTGAAGCACCACCTGCTCCAACAGTTATAGTTTGTGCAGTTGCAGTAATTGATTGAGCAGTAAATGCAAGGAGTCCACCAGCTCCGCCACCACCTCCTCCACGGTTTCCTCTAGTTCCACCACCGCCGCCGCCTGCAACAACTAGCACATCACAACTTAAAGTAAGTTGCGGAGTGAAGGTACCGCTTGAGGTAAAGGTGTGATACCAGTAGGTGCCATCGTTATCAATACGGTTTCCACCGCTAGCCTTTGGCGCGATGGCAGGTGTAGTGCCGAGTGCTGCTAGACCGTAGAGGCTGAAGGTTGAGTTGGCTGCAAAGTTTGGACCAGTATAAGGCGTTAATGTTATTGATGTAATAGCAGCCGTTGAGGACCATAATCCCGCAGAAAAATTAAGATAGTTACCACTAGATGAATTGTTTTCAGAAACAGCATCTGCCGAAACAGACTTATTACTTGAGCCGGTATAGTTAGGAATGTAAAACTCAGTATTACCAAAAGTGTTTGATGTTTGAGAGTTAGAACCTATTGCACCATATATTGACGTGTCTGTGTAACTTCCAGCCGTTGAAGCCTCACCGTAAAGTACGCGCATAGAAAGGTTTGTAGTTACACCATTAAATGAAATCTTAACCCAATCAGCACCAGCCCCACTTTTTGTAGTTCTTGCAGATGTGACAATCTTCAAATCGGTATAACCCGATTGTGGGATGTTAGAAAAGGATACAGAAGCAGCTTCAGCGTTAAGCTCGGTGCGTTCTAGGAGAACATAGTTATTTGGCATTATCTCCCCTTATTTCGCATATCTGACTATGACAATACCGCTGCCGCCTGAACCAACAGCGGAACCATTCCAGCCACCACCACCGCCGCCGGTATTAGCAGTTCCTGAAACAGCTCCTGCACCGCCGCCGCCAGTACCACCTGTGCCGCCGCCTGAACCACCGTGACCACCGCCGCCGCCTGCATAAGTTACTGATGTACCAGAAATAACTGTCGCAACACCATTACCGCCATTGCCGCCAAATCCTGCGGCTGGAGTGCCGCCAGTTACGCCTGCACCACCACCACCGCCACCACCTGTATTAGACCCAGTTCCGCCAGCACCACCAGCAAAACCTTGATTGGTAGTTCCACTACCACCCGCGCCTGTAGCAGCAGTACCGCCACCACCGGAACCACCTGTACCACCTGCGTTATTAGTACTACCACCAGCACCATAACCGCCGCCGGTGGATGTGATTGTAGAAAAGACTGAGTTGCTACCTGCTGTGCCGTTACCAGATGCAGCTAAGCCTGGACCACCAGCACCAACGGTTACTGTGTAACCAGTTGCTGTAAGAGATAAAGCAGTTTCAAGTGAGCCACCACCACCAGTTGCTGTAACTGTTGATCGAAGACCACCCGCACCGCCACCACCACCGTTGCTACCACCTGCTCCACCGCCACCAGCGACTACCAAGTAATCACAAGTCAGTGACTGTGTTGGAGTAAATGTTCCAGAGGATAAGAAGGTGTGGTAATAATAATTGGCATCAGATGTAATAGTTCCACCAGTTGCCTTGGCACCAGCACCGCTTGAGGCGATGCCATACAGCGAGAAGGTGGAGCCGGCTACAATATTTGACCCATTAACCATACTTAAATTTATTGAAGTTACGGCAGCAGTGTTGCGCCACATAGTTGCCCAAGCCTCTGCTCCGTAGTTGGCAGAAACACTAGAGCGACTTATCGCTGTTTTGTTGGTTGTAGTGTTTGAGTAATTCATTAAATTAGTTGTTACCACATTAAAAATACCAGCGGTTTGCGCTGCTCCAATTACCTCAGCAATTCCTAGATAAGTGGTATTAGATGATCTTAGAGATGATGCGGTTGATCCGTCGCCGCGGAGTAAAGTCCAAGAATAATTGCCAGCGCTATCGCCATTCAAACGCATTGCTAAAGTATCAGATTGTCCAGCATTAGAACAACGTACTACTGAAACAATCTGCAGATCAGTATAACCAGCAGGAATACTGCTGAAAGTAACTGACGATACGGCAGTACCAACGGTAATCTTATCCAGCGCGACGTATGTATTGGTTGGCATCTAGCGTACTCCGTACAGTGCGAAGGATGTGTATTGAACAAAGTTTGGATCTCCAGCAAATAAAGTAATCGAAGTAACAGCAGCAGTATTTCTCCAGTTGCCTGAATGTAATTCTATTATACCGCCATACCCTGCAACAGTTCCGTTCACATCCACTCCGTCTAATCCTCGAAGTGTCTTAAATTTATTTGTATCGGCATAATCTAAAATATCTAATATGTGTGCTGAAAAGGTATTAGTTGGCGCTCCCAATCCAGCCAAAGCATTTGCAGTCATTCTTGTTTGATTTGCATTACCAGCAGCAGATGCAGAAGATCCATCACCCTGCACTCTGTGCCAAGAATAGTTTGAGCCTGTATCACCGTTAAGCTGGATGTTTAAGTTGTCGTTTGGAAAAGTTGCTCTAGATCCTTTAGCAATGCCTCTAATTTGTAAATGCTTATAAGTGCTAGGAATACCAGTAAAGGTAATGCTTGCTACTGAAGTAGCACCAACAGTTACAGTAGCCAAGGAATCGTATGCACCTTCTGGTTGCCAAAGGTTTGCAGACATTGCTGAAGCCATAATTCCTAGAATTGGCACCGTTACTCCTTTACCATAATTGTTTCAAAAATATGAGCAGTTTTAATCCATACTCAGGGATAGATTATTTATTCTGTTGGTTCTTCTACGGTAGGTACAGGAAAGAAATCTGCTCCATCAATACCGCTGTTGTAATCCCAACCATTTGTATATTCAATATACTTACCAGGATTGGCAGCAACTACTTCATCTTCTACACCAACAATAATGTTGACTACTTTGTTGTTTTCGATTACTGCAAATGTACGCATCTTTATCTCCTATAACCAGTATTCAATGTTAATAAAACCTGAACCGCCAGCAGCTCCCGCATTTCCATTAGTTCCACTTGAACCAGCAGTACCACCAGCACCGATAGCATAAACGATTGATGCTCCAGGAGTTGTCGTTAAAGTACTCGAGATTGTTTGTGCGAAAGAACCATTTTGACCTTCAGCGGGGTAAAAGTCTTGGTTATAACGGGTAGTTTGGCGCGACCCGAACGCACCTAGGCCAGTATTCGCAGTTGGAGAATAAGCAGTCGATTCAACTATTCCGCTAGATACAAGCCCATTGCCACCATTGAATCCAGCGCCGCCTGCGCCACCGAGCGCAGAAGTTGCACCTGTGAATGTCGTAGTTCCACCAGTACCGCCAGAAGTGGCGCCGCCAAATGAAGTCGCATTCGCTCCACCAGATCCACCACCGCCGCCGACAAGAGTTACATTAAGATAAGTAACACCAGCAGGTACTGTGTATGAAGTGCCAGATGTAAGGGTAAGCGTAAAACGTGTTTTGCTAGAAATTGCAGGATATATGGATTGACCCATTAGGAGACCTCCACTCCGCTAATATGAAAGTTAACTGTTGTTGCTGAAGCTAGACCAGTAATAGTCTTAGTCGTAGCAAGTACTTGCTTTAAGTCAAAAAATGCAGAAGAGTTTGCACTTATAGACGTAGATGAAAGTAATGCAACACCATCAAGGTTAATGGTAAATGTCTGTGCAGACGCTGATGTGTTAGCAACTACTATGTTACTCACTACTGTTGTAGTTGATGCTGGTACTGTGTATAGGGTTGTACTGGTTAATGCAGCCGCTGTTCTAGCCAGGGCTTTCGTTGCTGTAGCCATTATTTACTACCTTTCTTGTTAGAGGGCATCCATTAGGATAAGTGTTAATTCGTCGGTTATGCTTCCTGGACCGTTTACTGCAGACAAAACAATGTCACCTGATGCAGTTACTGTTCCAGTTAATGTTGGTGCTGTTAAAGTTTTGTTAGTTAAAGTATCGGTTGTTGCCTTACCTACCAAGGTATCGGTAGCAGCAGGCAGTGTTACAGTTGTGGTTCCAGCTACTGCAGTTGCCTGCAATGTGGTAGTTCCAGATGTGGATCCGCTGAACCCAAAGGATGCCACAGGAGAAGCGCTATTGCGGAAGTAAATCAAGTCATCTGATGTAAGTACGTGCTTGACAGAGGCACCAGCATTGTGAGCAATACCAGATACTCCGGGAGTACCTGTTCCTGCTTGACCTCGACTTACTATAAGAGTGTCACCAGAAACATTTGTTACATACACTATTTCTTCGTTGATAGTATCGTGATCTAGCGCAACAGTAAAGATGTCTACGTTGCCTGCAGCAAGTGATACACCGCCAAGCAAAGCGGTAGCAGCAGCAACTGATGGAAGTGTAATAGTAGTATCAGTAGTATTTATACCACTGTTAAGCGTTGTCTCAACGCTAATACTTGAATATTCTCTGGTCATTTATCTGCCTTACTTTGTGTAATGGATACGGATCGGATACTTATCTTGGAGTTTAAGTGCTTCATCATTTAGTCTTTGTTGGTATAGAGCATAGATATAGCGGGATGAAGCAACGCCTGCTGTGCTTGGAATCTTGGTATCGTTTAGATCAGCCTCTGCTGAACTCAGGTTAATACGTCCGGCATCTACATAAGAGAGTAACTTGTAGCAGGCTCCGAGGATTACTACCTCAACTGATGAGGCAGGTAAGCCTGTTACATCTGCGTAGTCATCTGTTGGGTTATCTAGAGTATTAGGAGTAGTTGTGTAGTACACCTGTACTGTTCGTCCGGGTTGGATGTTTTCGTAAATATTTACTGTGTTTGTTGTATTAAAGGCTGAGATGTTTGCCATTGGATCTGCACGCCAACGGTTAATAGGTAGCCATTCAAGGCTTGAACCTGTTGTCTGCCAAGACATATAAAGGATTGATTCAAGATCATCAGGTAGCGGATATGTAGTCTGGCTTGCATTAAAGGTAAAGGTAGTTGAGGCAACAGCCCAGAGTTTAGGATAGAGGCTATTGATAACATCGTTGATAGCCTTCTTAATCATTACCTTTGGAAAGGTTGGACTAAGTGTTACTTGGGCATACTGTGCGTGTGGTGAGGCATTGGTGTTCTGATAACCTCGACCAAATCCTGGAGCTGCATTAAGTGTGCTACTTGCTTGGCTAAAGTTATCAATCCAGATGAGTTCATCATCAATTTCAATAATACCTTTGGCTAAGTTAGCGCTAGAGCCAATAGTCATAGCAGTAGCAGTAGATGATATAGCACTATTTAGATAGGTTACTCTGTCTTGGCGCAGGGTATAACCTGCTAGAGATGAGCGAACCTCATCTATCATATCGCTAAGTGTTGGCATTATTTCCTCTCATACCAGCCATCTCCCCATAGAGTCAGCAGTCTTGCAAAGTATTGTTCGTATTGTGGTGCAATAGCATCTAGTGAATACAACGCTACTGCTCTCTTATGTATTGCTACTGGGTCTAAGTCCTTGACCCATTCTGTTGCTACTGCAAACTCCATTGCATTTCTGCAACGGTATCCAGTAACACCATTTGGGTTAGTCTCTGTGAAGGCTCCCCAGTCTGTAGTAATTGTTGGAGTACCGCAGGCTTGCGCCTCAATTACCACATTGCCAAAAGGTTCTATATAAAGTGTTGGAGCAAATAGGGCAATAGCACCGCCCATTAACTTTGCTCGCTCTTCTGGTCCAACGGGTCCAACCCATTCACCGTATTCAATCTTTGGGTTATTACCGGGGCCTGCCATAATTAACTTAACGCCTAGTTCTCTGCAGACGTGTTGCGCTACGATCAAGCCTTTGCGATCTACCATACGTCCTACGTATAGGTAGTAATCTTCTTTCTTCTCTTGCAGTGGAAACATCTCAGGCTCTAAGTAACCAGGTATCACCGCATCATAGAAGTTACCATCTACCAGAGTTGGGTTTTTCCACCCTGCATACATTGAGTGCATCCAAGCGTAAGACTCAAAGACTTTGTACTGACTAAATACTCCACCGTAGCCAACACCAAACTCTACGCTCATATAGTCTGGGTAAGCATCTGCGATAGGTTTCTGTGAAGCGCCACCGATAAGACAGATAAAGTCTTTCTTCTGCAAACGCTTACTTAGTTCGACTATGGCTTTACTGTTAAAGATCTGCCAGTGAGGTAACGTATTATCAAAGGCAGCTTCGGTGTAATGCTTACCGTCTAGCGCCTCATCCTGCTGTTCTTTAGTGATGCAGGTGATTAACTCATCAACCGGTGCTTCATTATCTTCACCAGCATAGAGGTAGACCGTATGGCCTAGGTTCTTCATCATTATACAAAAGCGTCTTACCTTTTCGGTATAGGCGCAGTTGACGTAGGCTTTAGTTGTTTGTGTATGTGGCAGGCTTATAACGTGGAATCTCATAGTCCGAGATTATACTATGTCTCCTACGATCAAGAAGGTATTACTTGCCGTACAGATCACTGTGGCGGCAGACTTGTTGGTTCGCAGTTTAGGCGCTGTAGTTGTAGCACCAGTTGACAAGATAGTTACGCCAGCACCCTGAGCAAAGGTGACCTGACCTGCTCCGTATTGGACTACGTGTATCTGGTCGTTAGCGCTAAAGACTGATGGTGGCACTGTAAGAGTAATAGCAGCAGCGTTATTTAGAGTAACAATATCGCTGAGATCTCCTGATACAAGAGTGTACGAAGTACCAGTCTGGGTGTTAAACCCTGCGATGTTACCAACGCCAGTAGCACCCGTAGGTCCGGTTGGTCCAGTTACTCCTGTTGGCCCTGTAGGTCCAGTTGCACCAGCAGGTCCAGTTGCACCCGTTGCTCCAACTCCTCCTGTAGTTCCAGTAGGTCCTGTAGCACCTGTGGCTCCTTCAGGTCCTGTGGCTCCTGTTGCTCCAGTAGCACCTGTAGCACCCGTAGCACCAGTAGCTCCCGTTGGACCAGTTGGACCAACAATACCAGTTGAAATAATTGCCACGATAAGTGCGTGGTTATTTGCAAAGTTAGTTGTACCAGTACCAGCAGATGATGTAAGCGTTACGGGTACTTCGACATAATTTGTCTGCATTGTTGGAGTTGCAGATACTGTCCACTTTTGGAAGCTATTAGAGTTGCTTGCATCCTGAACAATGATTACATCGTTTGTCTTAATTAAACCTAAGAAGATATCAACGTCTATACCATCTGAATTGATGTGGTTGATATTGATCTGTGTTGCAGAAATCTGTGTGGCATTGTTCCAAAGTAAATCTCCACTACCAGGATCGCCTGTTGTTGCTGATGTATCTGCCTTGTAGTCGTAATAGTTAGCAGATCCACCATCTGCGCCAGTAGCACCTGTGGCACCTGTGGCTCCAGTAGGACCGGTTGCACCTGTTGCGCCAACGCCTGTTGGCCCTGTAGCACCTGTTGGTCCTGGAACTGTACTTGCAGCACCAGTAGGACCTGTAGGTCCTGTGGCTCCTGCAGGGCCTGTGGCGCCCGTAGGACCGGCAACTGTGCTATCAGCACCAGTTGCTCCAGTAGCGCCTGTAACGCCTGTAGGACCTGTTGCACCGGTAGCGCCTACACCTGTAGGCCCAGTTGCTCCAGTGGCCCCTGTAGGACCTGTGGCACCAGTTATACCAGTAGCGCCAGTGGCGCCAGTTGCACCCGTGGCACCCGCAGGACCTGACGGACCAGTTGGGCCAGTAGCCCCACCGATACCTTGTGGACCTTGCTGTGCTGAGAATACTAAAGATTGGTTTGGGGTAATTGATTCGATAACTACAAAAGTGGTCATAGCGTTACAGCCCCCGTTACGATAAATAAACCTTCAAGGTATCTAGTGATAGTAGATCCGCTATCAAGGACTAAGTCATATGAATAGCGACCAGGAACGATTGGCTCTGTCAACGCTGCAGACAAGGTGACTGTTACAGTTCCTGTGCCACCAGTAATAACCATACGACCATTGGCAGTAGTAGCAGTTATCGTCGTGGTTGTAGATCCAACAAACGGGCGCACTGTCATAGTTCCGGTGTAACCAGTAAGGTTGATCGGAACAGCGTCGTTGTTGATCGAGAACTGAAAATTAAATGTTGTTGCTTGCTCGCAGATTAGATTAAATTTAGCACTCAAGATGATATTCCTCTGAGAGCCTGCGCTGCAGGTAGTTGAGTAGTACTAGCGAGAGCGTTGCATACCCCGCTATAGTCAAGACGACTGTTGCCAGTCCTGCCCGCAATCGCATTTAATACTCCTACTGTATCTGTTAAAGTTGTTGTTACTGAACGCTGTACTGCCCATTGACGGGCAGCAAGTGCTTCTCCTACCATCGCCCCTGGTGCTCGATAGGTGCCACCATTAGCCAGACGATTTAGTTCATCTAATAGCGTTGTACCGTATTGTCCTAGTGCCACCTATATCTCCTTACTTCTTTTTGCGAGCTGCTGCTGCGTTATCTATTAAGTTTGGATAAGGACGTCCTGCTGCCTTAGCCTTTGCTTTAGCCGACGCCTTTTGTGCAGGCGTCAAGGTCTTTGACTTCTTCTTAGGATTCTTTGTATCCCAAAATGCTACTTTCTTTTTCATCTGCAACTACAATCCCAAGCGCGAAGCGACTTGTTTATTCTAGAGTTCGGATCTTTTGCTGTTTTAGCAGAAGTTAATTTGGACTTCATACCGCACATACGACCACAGAATGACTTGCGCCTTCCTGCAGACTTGGGTGATTTAGCAGCCTCAGCC
>Ga0247723_1000993_pt1 | contig 17296 bp, 22 predicted proteins | sample MSEWelMarce5H_FC_FD_189079 | JGI IMG/M metagenome (GOLD analysis project Ga0247723, IMG submission 189079) | Subsurface sediment microbial communities from gas well in West Virginia, United States - MSEEL Well Study Marcellus 5H_FC | ecosystem: Environmental > Terrestrial > Deep subsurface >... | reverse complement strand
GACACAATGCTTATTAGTGTAAACTATAAAGATTTTATAGATGAAGATTTTATAAATTTACAAGACGCTTTTAATTCAAGTTTATCAAATATGTTTTTAACTGGTTTTGGTCCTTTAGAGTCAGACTACAAACAAGATCATCAACTAGATACTACATCTCACGAAGAATATAGCATATTAAAATATGGCGAGGGACAAAAGTTTACAAACCATATTGACGATCATAAAGATCACCATAGAAGAATGTCCTGGGTCTACTATATTAATGATGACTATACTGGAGGAGAGATTTCTTTTCCAAGATTTAATTTAACATATAAACCAGTAGCAAATGAGTTTATAGTATTTCCATCAAACTATATTTACAACCACTCAGTTCTTCCAGTAATAGAAGGAACGAGATACGCAGTTGTTAGTTGGCTAAAATAATGATAGACATGGCTTTAGTTGAGCAGGCAAGGTTAGAAAACAGAATTCATATATTTAAAAATGTTTTTACAAATTTGCCATCATTAGATACAATTATGTCAATGGTCTCTAAGTATGTTGATGAGGATTTGACTGCTTTCCCAGACAGGTCATATCTTTTAAATGATTTTGTTGAAGGCGAATCTTCTGACATGAGATTAAAATGTAGGTTTTGGTCAAGAATGGCTTTTCAACTTTATGATACCAACGACCTATACATGTCTATAATCCCAGAGTTGGCTCCAGTAACTGAGTGGGGCCTTTCACATTATCCAGCAGATATTTATACTGGTAATTTTTGCTTAGTATCTTTAATGAAAAACAGGGGAGTTGTAGGAAGTAAACATAGAGACTATGTTGATCAATTCCAGTGGGTAGTTAAAGGTGAGATGATTTGGCGCACAGGAGAGAATTTAGAGAATGAGCATCATCTTGTAGAAGGCGACTTTGTTTTTATCCCTAAAAATCTTGCTCATGAGGTTGAAACACTAGTAGCCCCACGAGTAGCAATTAATTTAATATTAAGAAACTAAAAAGCACCCATAGGTTTTACCCTACAGGTGCCTCTAGTTATTATATTTTACTTGGGAAATTTACTCATCCAAAATTTGGTTCTTGGAGTGATGCCCTTCCATGAGGACCAATCATCTCCACCGTTTGTCATGTAGTATGCAATCTCTGCATTCTTGACGGGATTGAATAGTTCAGCGTTAGAGTCAAGATCAAACTTGGTTCTACGATCAGGACCAAGGGCATCAATCATATTGATTTGGAACATACCATAAGATGAGTCACCAGTCTTGTGGTTGCCATTAAAAGCCAATGGTCGCCCATTAGACTCTTTCTTAGCCACTGCCCAAGCAACTACAAGGTCTTTTCCCTTGAAGCCCACTAATGAAAGCAGTTCTTTTAGTTCTAAATCGGTCAGAGAAACCTTGTTCTCAAAACTCTCTAACTTTTTAGCCTTAGAAACCAAAAAAACCTCTTTCGAGGCGGTTTCCAATGTCTGAGCCTGTTCTATGCTCAAGTTGTTTTTCGTATCAAGACCTGAATCAGCATTGGCTCCGTTCGACAAAACAGTTACTAATGCTACGATACTGAGTGTGCTAATGATCTCTTTGTTTCTTTCGATAAATTTAATCATAGTTTCCTCCTTAGAAAACAATAACACCCTGGTAGGTGTTACTACCTAGTATAACATGTTTTTGGGCCAAAAGTCAAATTTGGGTGTATAATTATTTTATTATGACTACATATGACTTTTCTGCCACGGGAGTTAAGTATCCCCTTGAAAACTCCCCCGTAAACGTACACGGAGACTTTAAAAAATTAGCAGAATCATTGGATGCAATTCTACCAGCGTATGGCGTATCATATTTTCAGATTAATGTGCATAATAACAGTGGAGCAGCAATATCTAACGGAGTCCCAGTTTATGCAACAACTGGAAAAGTAAATGGCAAGGTTACAATTGCAAAAGCACTTCCATCAACAACTGCACCAATATTAGGATTATTAAAAAACAATACATTAAACGGTTCTGATGGAATAGTGGTTGTTGCTGGAGTTATGGAAGGTTTAAATACTTCAGGCTTTGCTGCAGGACAAACACTTTATGTTGGCCAATCTGGAGGTTTGACAAATGTTAGACCAACAGGAGGATCAGCAGCAGTTGGAATTTGCGCTATTGCAGATAGTGTTAATGGAATTGTAATAGTAGAGGCAAAAGGAAACGGTACCTGGGGAGCACTCAGAGACGGTTTGTCGTGATATAATAAACCTATGGCCACATACAGAAACCCCAATGAAACCCCTATTACTGGAGTAGTTGCACCAGCAACATATAATATTGGGAACAAGCCACCGCTTATTAACTGGACTGTTGTAATTGGAGATACCGCATCTTTTAGAATTTATGTAGAAGATGATTTGGGAAATCCCTTAGATTATAATACAGCCACCTTTGACCCAAATAATGCTGGTTGGAATATTACAGGAGACTTTAGAAGATATTCAGATAACGATGGAGACGATTTACTGTTTACTGTTTTGCCAGATAAAACAGACAATGATGACGATGGAGAATTTACAGTAACTTTGTCTGCAGCCCAATCAAAACAACTTTTAACTGGTGATGTTTTTGATATTCAACTAAAAGACGGTGATCGTGTCTGGACAGTCTGCCAAGGCGAGATGATTATGCTTGGTGAAATCACAGATCAGGCGTAACCAAAAATGGCAACAACCGTAATTTCCCAGGGTATTGCTTTAGCAGTATTAGTTTCGGCAGCAACAATCTCTCCAGGAATACAGATAGAAGATCTTAGTCCAGTATCTAGCGGTGTAGTATCTGTTGGGTATCCCAAGATAGTTACTCCAGTAGACATACTTCCTTTTAGGTTGACAATAACTAATATAGGAATTGAAGGATACGGTCAAAGCAATCCACCAGGAATTGGTGTTCAGGTTATTGGGTTTTCCAACTATATTCTCTAATAAGACTATTAAAAGGTATGTTATAATTACCACATGGCCAAACTCACAATTCCAAATGTTAAGTTAAAATTCCAGACTGGTGATCGTCCTTCACAAGAAGATTACGTAGATCTAATCGACACCCTTTCATCACAAGCAACAGATTTAGGGTCAAAAGGCAACAACGAAAATACAATTAACGGAATTGAAAATGTAACGGTAATTGATGACTTTCAGGCTACAGAGTGGCGCATGGTCAAGTATATTATTTCAATATCAAAGACCTCTGCAGGGGACAACAAGTTCTATGCAACCGAACTAACAATTCTTGCTGACGGTACAGATGTATCAGTTAGTGAGTATGGCACTATCGACAATGATGGGAATATTGGCACCATTAATGTCTCTCGCACTGGAAATACCGTGGCTATTACAGTCACTCCAGATCCTGCGATCAAGCCAGTCACCGTACGTTACGCACGTATGGGACTTAAGGCATAATAAAAGGAGATATAAAAAATGGCAACAGTAAATAAAGATTTTAAAATTAAGAGTGGTTTAATCGTTGAAGGTACAACAGCGACAGTTAACGGTTTTGACGTTCTTACAAAGAAGCAAACAGATCAAGACTATATCGTCAATCTTATTGGTGGTACAGCAACATCTGCTAACACAGCAAACACAGTTGTAAAGCGTGATGCTAATGGAGATTTTGCTGCTGGTGATATTACAGCAGACTTGATTGGTAACGTAACTGGAACAGTTTCAAGCCTTTCAAACCATGACACTGCAGACCTTGCAGAAGGAACAAACCTTTACTTCACAAACCAAAGAGCACTTGATGCAACAGCAGCAGCATACGATGCATCTGGTGCAGCAGCAACAGTAGCAGGAAATCTTACAACTCACGAAGCAGACACATCAGCACACGGTGTAACTGGTTCGGTAGTTGGAACAACAGATACACAAACATTAACAAACAAGACTATTGGAGATACACTTAACTTCACTGGCGCAGGAGCAATGACAATCAATTCTGATTCTCATATCGTTCTTACTCCAGCAGCAGGATCTTCTGTTAAGTGGGGTGCAGATGTTCTTGCAACACAGGCATACGCAGACCAGGCAGAAGTAGATGCTAAGGCATACGCAGATCAAAAGGTTGCAGACCTTGTTGATTCAGCACCAGAACTTCTTAATACACTCAATGAGTTGGCAGCAGCAATTGGAGACAATCCAAACTACGCAGTAGATCTTGCTGCATCAGTTGGCGAGAAAGTAGCCAAGGCTGGCGACACAATGACAGGTGCTTTGACATTATCAGGTGCACCAACATCTAACCTACATGCAGCAACTAAGCAGTATGTAGATGCAGCGCAAGCAGCAGCAGAATCCGCAGCATCAACTGATGCAGCAGACGCACTTGCAGATGCTAATGCATACACAGATACTCGTGAAGGATTAATCACAACTGCATACCAAGCATACGCAGATGCACTTGACACAGACGATATTGCAGAAGCAACATCTTTGTACTTCACAGATGCTCGTGCTAAGTCTTCAGCAGCAGATCTTTTGACTGGTGCTAATCTTACAAATATCACAATCACAGGTACAGGCTCAGGACTTACTATTACCGCAGAAAACGGTGTAGCAAATTCTACAACTACTGATCTTACAGAAGGAACAAACCTTTACTTCACAGATGAAAGAGCCCTTAGTGCAATCAGTGGCGAAAATATTCAACCACAGTCAATTGACATCACATGGGTCCGTCGTGAAGAAGCAACTTGGACAGATGTTCCAACCGCTTCAAAGGCTACATGTCACTCAGCATCAACAAGCGAGGGAAGCATGAAGTACCTTGTTCGTGTAACAGCATCAGTTGGAGGAACTCGTCACTCACATGTTACAGAAGTTCTTGCAACAGTCGATGGTGCAAATGGAGTAGCAGTTGTCGAATACGGCACAATCTACACATCAGCAGAACCACTAGCAATTGTAACAGTTGAGTGGAATGCTTCAACATCAAAGTATGACCTAAATGTAACTACAGCAAATAACTCTTCAGAGGTTATGGTTGCAGCAACATTGATGGCAACACTTGACTAAGTTCTAAAAAATAAAAAATAGTTGGAAGAAGGAGTAGTAAATGGCAACAGTCGAAAAAGACTTCAAAGTCAAGAATGGATTAGTCGTTACAAACGGCGGTACATTCGGAGATGCAGTAACAGTAGGAGCACCAACTCTTGCTGGACATGCAGCAACTAAGGAGTATGTTGATTCTTTGTCAGGATCTATGCAAGTAGGAACAACTCCTCCTTCTTCACCAACTAATGGAACACAGTGGCTAGACACTCTAACAAATAGAGTTAATTTTTATTACAATGGCAACTGGTATACCCAGGCAACTATTGACGATACAAATAATCTTCCACAGCACATTCACGATACCGCAATTGATGGAACTGGTTTTATAGTATCCCAGTTCTATGAAGGTGGATCATTCAATAGCCCATTGGGTGTAGGTTTGGATGCTGGAGGCCCAAGTTCAACAACTTGGACTGTAGTATTTGATGGCGGTAGTGTAGTAGATAACTTCAACTAAAAACAGGGGTTATAATAAGATAAGTAAATGGGCAGCCCCCATTAAGGAGAAATAAAAATATGGCAACAAGAATGCAACAGCGCAGAGGAACTGCAGCGCAATGGACGGCTGCGAACCCAATTCTAGCAGCAGGTGAGATCGGATTTGAAACCGACACAAGTAAGTTTAAGATGGGTAACGGCTCTTCAGCCTGGTCTGCCCTGACATATTTTGCTAATGCAGCAGAACTAGCAGCCATTGTTGATGCTGCTCCAGAGACCCTAAATACCCTTAATGAGTTAGCAGCAGCACTAAATGATGATCCAAATTTCTTTGCAAATATTGCAGACAGTATTGCAGACAATATTGATTTACACAATGTTACAACAGGAGTTCACGGAATTGCTAACACAGCACTACTCGCAACTTTAACAAATGTTTCTACTGCACAAACAGCAGCAGAAGGTTTTGCAACAACAGCAATTACAACTCATAATACTGACACAACGGGCGTTCATGGTATTGCTGACACAGCAGCACTTGCAACAACCGCAAATGTAACAACGGCTATTGGTAATGCAGTGACAGGACACTCTTCAGATACCACAGAAATTCACGGAATATCAGATACAGCAAATCTTGTTTACGCATCAGACCTTTCAGACCACAATTTAGAAACAGTTAATGTTCATGGAATTGATGACACGGCAGATCTTGCAACAAAGACTTACGCTGATACAGCAGTTTCAACACATGCTGCACTTACATTAGAGGTTCACGGTATTGCAAATACTGCACTTCTAGCAACACAAGATTATGTTGATAGCGCAATCACAACCGCAGCAGTTGATGAATCAGCCCTTGCTGGTGTAGGCCTTGACTGGAACGCAACAACATCCCAATACGATATTGACTCAACAGTAGCAACAACTTCGCATGTGTCAACTGAAATTGGAACTCATAATTCAGACACCACAAGCGTTCACGGTATTGCAGATACATCACTTCTAGCACTTAAATCAGAAGTTACAGCAATTACAAAAACTTCATTAGGACTTGAAAATGTTGATAATACAGCAGATTTAGCCAAGCCAGTATCTACATCACAGGCTTCAGCAATTGCTACTGCAAAGTCAGAGGCTATCGCAGACGCAACAGCACAGGTTAATGCATTACTAACAGGAGCACCAGCAGCCCTCAACACACTTGATGAACTTGCTGCAGCCCTTGGTGATGATGCTAACTTTGCTTCAACAGTTACAACTAGCCTTGGATTAAAAGTAGATTCTTTAACCCCAATTTCACAAAAGACAGCATCATACACACTTTCATCACTAACTGAAAGAGACGATCTAATTGAAATGGGTTCAGCCTCAGCACTAACTCTTACAATTCCACCAGCATCAGCAGTTGACTATCCAATTGGAACTTCAATTGATATTCTTCAAACTGGAGCAGGACAGGTTACAATTGCACCAGGTGCAGGAGTAACAGTTAATGCAACACCTGGCTTGAAACTTCGTACAACTTGGTCATCTTGTACTCTCTTTAAGAGAGCAGCAAATACTTGGGTTGTCTACGGCGACTTGACAGCGTAATACAAAATTCAATAAGAAATTAGGAGATACAAATGGCAGCAGGTAAGAAGATAGGTAAGAAGTCCCAAGCGTCAAATGACTTTTTGGAGCCATTATCACCAACAGGTGTTACTGGAACAAACGTTGGAACAGGAAGAGCCTTCAACAATGGAGCAGTTTCTGTAGCGTTTTCTTTACCAGCCCTTTCTCCTAATGCCACATCTTTTACAGTAACAGCAAGCACAGGACAAACAGCAACTGGAGCATCTTCTCCTATTGTTGTTGAGGGAATTGCCTCTGCTGCAACACCAACATTTACAGTAACAGCAACTAATGCTGCAGGAACTTCAGCAGCGTCTTCTGCCTCTGCTGCAGTGACTGTAACAACAGTCCCAGCAACTCCTTCTGCCCCAACAGCAACAGCAGGAGTAGACGCTGACTCAGTAACTTGGACAGCCCCAGCAAATGGAGGAAGTGCAATTACTTCTTATGTTTGGGCAGCATCAGATGGCAAGACTAACTCAACAGCAGCAACATCTGTATCAGTTAACCAAGAAGCAAATACAGCACAGACTTATACCGTCAGAGCAATAAATGCTAATGGAACATCTGGAACATCTCCATCATCTAATAACGTAACCACTATTGCTCCATTCTTCCCGTTCTTCCCATTCTTCCCGCCATTCTTCCCACCGTTCTTCCCACCATTCTTCCCGTTCTTCCCACCATTCTTCCCGTTCTTCCCACCATTCTTCCCGTTCTTCCCACCATTCTTCCCACCTTACTTCCCATTCTTCCCACCTTACTTCCCATTCTTCCCACCTTACTTCCCTTACTTCCCATTCTTCCCACCTTACTTCCCATTCTTCCCACCTTACTTCCCTTACTTCCCATTCTTCCCACCTTACTTCCCGTTCTTCCCACCATTCTTCCCGTTCTTCCCATATTTCCCACCAGCACCACCAACAGGAGGATGTACTAACTGCTATAAGGCATGCTGGTATTGCAGTTGCCCATCGTGTTGCACATCTTGTGCCTACTAATAATCATGCTATACTATACTAAAGGAGAAAAACTATGTACACTGTATTAACAAAAAACACCAATAACACTTGGGATGCTATTCACGAGGTAACGCTTCAAGATGGTACACTCTCTAAGTCTGTACTAGAAGATGCTTTTGCGAGTAACCTTCCAATTGTTGGAATGGATGCGACTCCTTATGCGTCAACACTCAGAAAAAACGCAGTATGGGATGGCACTTCTTTTTCTGGAGGGATCGTTCCCCCAGAAGGTACTCCAGAAATGCCAGAAGACTATACCACACTGAACAATATTTATGTGTTTTTGTGTGACAATAAAGCCGTTCTTTTTATTAACGTACCAATTGGTAGTGCAAACTCTGACATGTATGCAGCAGCCTTTGCTGGAGAAACAATACTTATTAAGACTGAAACTGGACCAAGGGTAAAAGTTGGAAAAACTTTTAATTGGAATGGAACAGAACTTACCGCCGTTGTACCAGAATAAATAAATATTATACTAAATAAGATATATAGACTTTCGGGTCTATATATTTTTTTTTATCATAGTGGTATAATAGTTATAACAAAGAAAAGGGAAATTTATGGAAATATATGATGAAAACTCAAATCATTGGTTTACAAAAGATAGATCAGAGACTGCATCAAACAGGGTTCCTACAAGAAAATTAGACAACACTGTAAGTGTTGAAAACCTAGGTTTAGGGTTACATGTCTACCATGATACATTTTCTTTAGATGATGCAAACAGATACATCAGTACGCTTGAGTCAAACCTTTCAACAGGTGGCAAATATAAGTGGTCAGAAGCACAAGTAACTAACTCTACAACACCGATTAAAAAGGCTAGAGATGCTGTAGACTTTAAATACAAGCAAGAAAACCTGGGGCCAAGAGATGAAACAAACTCTGAACTTATAGATTTGCATGAAGAGATTTATCAAAAACTTAAGTACTGCATAGATGACTATGCAAAGTATTGGGGAATAAACGTTGTATATTATGAAGCCTTTAATTTTGTAAAGTATGAGGGGGCTGGAACTCATTTTAATATTCACGCTGATCATGGACCTGCTTATAACTGTACTGTTTCTGCTGTTATTTATATAAATGACGACTATGAAGGTGGGGACTTAAAGTTTCCAAGACTTGACAACTTAGTCTATAAACCAAGAGTTGGAGACATAGCAGTCTTTCCATCAAACTATATTTATGAACATGCATCACTTCCTATGGAGTCTGGTACCAAATACTGTGTTGTCATTATGACAGACATCAATGAACTGAGTCACTAATGAATAGTGAAAAGTCTAAAGTAGCAATATTTAGATCATTCAGGCCCTGGATAAATAAAGATAGCAAACACGCTCCAGGACCAACACAAAAAGAAATGCCAGATTGGTATAAAGACGCAGACAGATTTGCTAAAATGCCAAACGGAGAATACTATAAAGCACCAAAAGAAGTTTGTCCATTTCCCAAAGAAGGAACAACAGACGACTATGGAAAGATACCTACATGGAAGGCGTGTCCTGCAATTATGGATGCGTTTGCAACTGGTTATGTATTTAAAACGCCGTGTGATCTAAAATTTGCCAAAAATTCTCAGGGAATAATTAATGTAACAATAGATGACCCTAAGTATAAAGACTTTTGTACTCAAAGACCACCAATGCCACAGTTTGAACATCCTAAAGGATACTATCAGTACCACTTTGCTTGGAGTTCTCCCTGGGGTCTAGAGTTGCCAGAAGGATATAGTGCATTGTTTATGACACCAATGAACAGGTTTGACCTTCCCTTTATGAACACAACTGGAGTCGTAGATTCTGACAAGGTTCACCTTCTTGGAAGTTTCCCATTTTTTATTACAGAAGGCTGGGAAGGAACGCTTCCTGCTGGAACACCTTATATTCAGGTACTTCCGTTTAAAAGAGAAAATTGGGAACATGAAATAGAGATTTTAGATCAGTCTTCTATATATGGTAAAATGGTAGATAACGCAAATTTTTATCGTCAGCCTGATGGTGGGGTATATAAAAATAAAGTTTGGTCAAGAAGAGAATATAGATAAGGGATATATTATGCAAACATGGACAGATAGACAAGACCTTGGCAATGGAATCTTTTGCTACAAGGGCGTAATCAAAAAAGAAATTGATGTTATTAATAGACTAGAGTCTAACTTAAAGCCTGTGGGAGATACTACGGGATATGCTTGGCTACCTGCGTATGTTGGATACAAGCAACTAATGCCAGACTATAGAGATTGCAATGATTTTAAGTTTAAGAAAACAGACATCGAATATGATAAAAGTCCAACAAGCCTTAAACTTCAGGAACTTTGGCAAGATGTCTATGATGCACAGGCTCCTGCAGTTGAAGATTATTGCAAGATCCACAACATTCATGAACTAAAGTACTGGGAAGCGTTTAACTTTATTAAGTATGGACCAGGCCAGCACTTCCAAGAGCACCACGACCATGGCTTCTCCTACAACTGCACAGTGTCTCTTGTTGCTTATGTAAATGATGATTACGATGGTGGAGAACTAAACTTTAGACTTCAGAATTTGACTGTTAAGCCAGAGGCTGGAGATCTCTTTATATTTCCTTCAACCTTTATGTATCCTCATCGTGCAATGCCAGTACACTCAGGTACAAAATATTCTATTGTTACAATGCTTGACTACAATAAGAAGTTTCACACTCCAGAAATGTATGTTGCGGACAAAGACTAGTGTTTAACATTTCAGTTGAAAAAACTCCAGGATGTCTTTTTGAGATATCTCCAATGTCTATTAAAAGAGACTGGATGGATGACACTTCTGAAAACCACGCTTATAGATGTTTCCCAGTAACTCAGGCAAACGTTGTTGGATATAGTCTATCTTGCACAGAAGATATTGAGTTTGAGTGGGATGGAATAAATGATCAAACACCTGACCACGTTAAAATCTTAAGTCCAGAAAGAGCATATTCTGGGAGAGGACAATCATCTATTAGCATGGATACGGGTTTAATATTTAGAACAGATCAGGACGTTAGTATAATTGCTATTAATCCAGTCAACTATTTTAGTGATGAGTTTGAGACAATGTCTTCACTAATTAGTACATCTTTCTATGACAACCCTTTCCCTTTAGCACTTAAGGCAAAGACAGCAAATAAAAGAATAGTCATTAAAGCAGGAACTCCAGTTGCAACAATTATTCCAATATCTTTGACACAACTAAATAACACAGTTATAAAAATGGTTGACTATAAAGATGAGGACAGAAAAAGGGTAGAAGCAAACATCTCATATGGTGAAGCAGCCCAAGTTCTAAACTCTACTGGAGAATGGACTGACTGGTATAGAAATGCTGTTAACGAAAAGCAAGAGTCTATAGGGTCTCACGAAGTAAAGACTTTAAAACTTAGTGTAGAAGATCAAACAACTCAGGGCAGACCATGAATGAATTAAATCCAACACACTCTGATATAGTTAATGACTACATCAAAAGTTCTAAAGAAGGAAAGGTTGGTCATTATATGATAACTGTTTCAAGAGATGGAGAGTCTCCTGTAAGATCTATCATATCTTTTGATAATCTAGAGCAGGCCTTAGAAGGTTATGAAATGTATCAAGATGCTGGGTTTGCAAAAGACTACCTAACAGTTTCTATGTATGAGCCATCTGGACAAATAAACACAAAGGTTTTAAAAAGAAACCACGCAGGAGATCCATCATTTGTAAGGCAAAACTATATTGATACAGTAGAAGCATTGCATTATTTGAAGGATAAGTTAGACAAGAAAGACTATGAAGATGTCTGTATTAAGATTGTTACTTCTTTTGCAAAAGATAATTGGAGATTCAGCGCAGAAAGATTCTTAAAACAACTAGAGATAGAGAGGACATTGTAGGGCAAAACCCTATGATATAATTCAATTATGGACAAAATGGATGCTTCTGTTGTAATTAGAAAACCGTCACTAACGCCATCTGGCTGGTTTGGTAATGGTAAAGAGATGATTGTTGAGTTAGAAAATTTTATGACTCAAGAAGAAATAGAGTTTTTAGAGAAGGCTGCAAAGTCTTTGACAATCTGGGATGTAACTCAAAGCCACGTTAACGAAAACGGAACAGTTGTGTATGACTCTGAGTACTGGAAAGATAGAGTAGCCACTAGTCCAACTTTAGATAAAAATGATCCAACAATCGCTCCAGTAATTGCAGGCCTGTTTCAAAGGCTTAAGCCAATCGTTGAAGAGTTCTATAAGGTAAAGGTTACCCCTACTGGTACAACTATCGTTAGATGGCTTCCAGGCCAGTTTCAGAACCCTCACGCAGACAAGGAACTGCACGAAGGCCCAGATGCTGGACTTCCAAATGATTTTCCAAACTATGATCTTTCAAGCCTGTTTTATTTAAATGAGGACTATGAAGGTGGAGAGTTATACTTCCCACTACAGGGTGTACAGTTTAAACCTAAAAAGGGAGCAGCGTATTTTTTCCCAGGGGATATGAATTATGTTCACGGAGTAACAGAGATTAAGAGTGGTATTAGATACACATGTCCATTCTTCTGGGAGATAACAGAGCACACAGGAGACAGAAAGCCATGACAGAAAAACTTCTAGAGCATATTGAACTTTATCCAAAGATATTTGTATACAAGAATCTTTTTAAGGATATCACTAAGACACTTGAGATATTAAAAGACGAAAGCGAAGATGCTATTTTTAGTCCTTGGACTAAGTGGTCTCATTTTGGTGAGTACATGAATCCATTGTTTAAAGATTATCCACACACTATGAGTATTGAAGAAATTAGAAAAATAGAAACAAAGACAGAAAATCAAGAAGCCCAGAAACTTGCAGTCCTAGAAGTCTTTGAAAACTTTCATTTAGCAACCCAGGACTATATCCTTAAAAATAATGTCGATTTTGATAAAGACAAAGTATTGGTAAACCGTGAAGGAGAGTCCTTTAATCTTTGGACAACAAATGGACCAGCAATCGCAAGATATAAAACGGATATAGAGGATCCTTTGGCAATGGCATACCACTCTGACTTTATCAGAGAACCAATTGTAAGTCCAGGATATAAGTTTGGAATTACTGCACTCACATACTTTAATGACGACTACGAAGGCGGAGAAATTGATTTTATTGTTGATGGAGAAGCCTATATGTACAAGCCAGAAGCAGGAGATTATTTAATTTTTCCATCTGGACATCCAGACATACTCACAAAAGAAGGTCAGGTCTACCTACATGGTGTGATGCCAGCAAGGGGAGAAAAGAAATATATCTCCAGAATGTATTGGATGAAGTATGATGTTGGCGATGACAAATGGTTTGAAAAAGAGGCTGAGTTTGGAAAGGATGTTTGGAAAGAAATGCAACCAGACATTATGCAAAAATTTAGAGATGCTCATCCTAATAAAATGAATGCTGATAAAGAAAAGAGAATAAAATGAACCTAGAAAATAAAAAGAGAATTACAAAAGACATCGTTATTTATGAAAACTTTATTGATGAAGATACTTGTCAAAAAATGATACAGGCGTTAGATGCTCAGGCAGATAACGGAAAAATCTCTTGGATGCCCATATCATTCTATGAGTCATATTCTTCTGTTCTTCCACAAGACAATGACCAAGAACTACTTGATGCTGGACTATCTTCAACTATTTTTTCAGACATTGAAAAGGCAATGCCAGAAGCAATCGCTTCAGTCCACGACCTTGACCCAAAGATAATTTCTAAAATTGGATACCACACACAAAAGTGGGAACCAGGAGCATATGCAAGAATACACTCAGACAATACAGATGCTGAGGGAAATTCTGGAGCATTCACAAGAAGCCGTTATGCTGGATTCTTATACCTTAATGATAATTTTGAAGGCGGACTACTAAAGTTCCCAGGACAAGACATTAGTATTCAACCAAAAGTTGGAATGCTTGCTGTTTTTGACGGAGGATTTAATAATATGCACGAGGTAACTTTAATAGAAAGTGGAGTAAGATATACCATTGGATCTTTTTGGGATGACAGAGAAGAGTCTGCTTACCCTCAAGAACTAAGAGATGCCTGGGCAGAAGAAATGAAAGCAACAAGAGCCCAGCAAGAAATTGAAAGAGCAGAGTGGCAAGGACTCCTTAAAGAAGGATACAAAATAGATACTGATGGAAACAAATACAAAGTGGGGGAAAAGTAAATGGACATTTTTTTAAAAAAAGAGTTTGAAGATGCAGGATATAATACAGAAGTCTTTCACGATGGCGTTTTGTTTATCAAAGATTTTTTAAAAGAAAAAGAACTTGATACTATCTTAGAGATAATCAAAACAACTCCAGAAGAAGATTGGTCTATAGAATATACAAAAAACCTTGCCAGGTTCTGTATGGAAAAATTTGGCAGAGACGATGTAGATAATCTTGTTGCTGAGGGTAAATTTGAAATAACTCAAAACTGGCAAGATAAAAATTTAGATATTACAAAAGAAGAGATTAGCAAAACCCTTCAGGTGAGGCTTGGGAATTTAATAAAACTATCAGATCCTAGCCTAGAACTCGCTGGCTTTGGAACTCTGCAAAGAATGCAAGAAGGAGTAGAACTAAAGGCTCATACAGATCAGCATACAGACCCATCAATTAAATATGCTGCTATACTATATATCAACGATGACTATAAGGATGGGACTCTATTCTTTAAGAATAAAGAAAATTCAGACTTAAGACCAGCACCAGGAACATTGCTTCTTTTCCCAGGAAATGAAGAATATGAACATGGAGTTCGTTTTGTAGGAGAAGGACCTATTCGTTATGTTACGGTAGGGTTTATAAAAATTACAGGTTTTTACGAACATAATAAATTCTAAGGAGATATAAAATGGACAGAGAGATACTTGAAGAAAAGGTTTACTATTACACAAACGTAATTGAAGATCCAAAGAAACTTGTTGAGGCAATTGAAAATGACAACAAAGATCCTTGGGGCGAATGGATGGCGTGTAGTGGACAAGAGTACGTATATGGAACAGACAAGAGTATCTCACAAGCAGATCCCTCAGATGAAAAAAATACATATATTTATTCAACACTCCAAAAGGCTTTTGACGATGTAGCAAGAGACTACGCAGCAGCCCACGGTATCACAGAAGAACCTAAACTGTTTCCAATGTATCCAATTAAGAAGTACATGGCTGGAACATTTATGGGTGCACACTTTGATCAGCAAGAGGGAGATGAAAGACTTAAGGTTTCTTTCGTAATGTACCTCAATGATGATTATGAGGGTGGAGAGATTTCTTTTACAATTAGAGATCCAAAGGGCCCAATTCAAGGTCCAACTCCAGATTCAGATTTTGCAAATGCAGATCCTACAGCATATCATTTTGCAGTTAAGCCAAAGGCTGGAAGTATTATTGTATTTCCTCCATCACCACCATATCACCACACAGCACACCTAGTTAAGAGTGGTTATAAGTATATGGTACCGCAACACTGGATTCACTAATTCTATTATTGAATTACTTTTTACATAACTCTCAACAATACATTTAGGTAGAGTTTTACTTTTTAGAAAACTCTGCTATACTTAAGACTATTCCGTTTTTGAAAGGACGATACACATGTCAGATTTTTTTAGTTTTAGACTTCCAGAAGATTTTGTAGATAAGTATGTTTCTGCTCCAAGCCCATTTGGGTTTAAGGATGCAGCAGAAAACTCACTTGGAGAAATTACTTTTATTCGTACATATTCTCGCATGAAGGAAGATGGAACTAAGGAACGCTGGCACGAGGTTTGTCGTCGAGTAATCGAGGGTATGTACTCAGTACAAAAGAACCACGCTAAAGAAAACCGTTTGCCATGGAATGACTACAAGGCTCAGAAGTCTGCACAGGAAGCATTCCAAAGAATGTTTGAATTAAAGTGGACACCCCCAGGGCGAGGCATGTGGGCATTTGGAACTCCAATGGTAATGGAGAAAAAGAACTCAGCAGCACTACAAAACTGTGCAATGGTTTCAACTAAAGACCTTGATAAAAATGATCCAGGAGCCTTATTTGCTTGGGTTATGGATGCTTTAATGCTTGGTATTGGTGTAGGGTTTGATACAGTGGGACAGGATAAGCATTTCTCAATCTATACCCCAACAGAACCAGAACAGGTGTTCGAAATTCCAGACACTCGTGAAGGATGGGTAGAATCGGTCAGACTTTTAATTAACTCTTACCTAAGAGCAAATCAAAGCATCCAGAAGTTTAACTATGATTTAATTAGGCCCCTAGGAGCCGCTATCAAGGGCTTTGGAGGCGTTGCATCAGGACCTGCACCTCTTATCAAGTTGCACGACCAGATAGACCGTGTAATCGGCTCCAGAGGCGAAGAAACACTAGATTCTCGTGCCATAGTAGACCTAGTAAACCTAATTGGAACTTGTGTGGTATCAGGTAACGTGAGACGATCAGCAACCCTTGCTTTGGGTAATGCTGGGGATGAAACATTTATGAATTTAAAAAATTCAGAACTATTCCCAGAGCGTAACTCATTTGATCCAGAGAATCCAGGCTGGGCTTGGATGTCTAATAATTCTATTTCAGCAGAGGTAGGAACAAAGTACGAAGACTATGTAGATTTAATTACAGAAAACGGAGAACCAGGTTTTATCTGGCTTGATGTTGCTCGTAATTATGGCAGACTAAAGGATGCGCCAGATGGAAAAGACTATCGTGTGATGGGCTTTAATCCTTGTGCGGAGCAGCCATTAGAGTCATACGAACTATGTACACTTGTAGAAGTGCACTTAAATCGTCATGAATCTAAGGAGGACTTCCTGCGTACCCTGAAGTTTGCATACCTATATGGAAAGACTGTAACACTTGTTCCAACACACTGGCCACAAACAAACGGTATTATGCAACGCAACCGTCGTATTGGTACATCACTTACTGGTATTGCATCATTTGCAGATCAAAAAGGTTTGCCAGTTGTCCGTGAATGGATGGACGAAGGGTATAGCAAGATTCGTCACTACGATCATCAGTACTCTGAATGGCTATGTGTTCGTGAATCAATTCGTGTAACAACGGTTAAGCCATCAGGATCAGTTTCAATTCTTTCTGGTGCAACTCCTGGAGTTCACTGGG
>Ga0247723_1000992_pt1 | contig 17302 bp, 21 predicted proteins | sample MSEWelMarce5H_FC_FD_189079 | JGI IMG/M metagenome (GOLD analysis project Ga0247723, IMG submission 189079) | Subsurface sediment microbial communities from gas well in West Virginia, United States - MSEEL Well Study Marcellus 5H_FC | ecosystem: Environmental > Terrestrial > Deep subsurface >... | reverse complement strand
CGAGGCGTTCACGATGATTGTTATTTTCGTCGTACTTTGGTTCGGGTTACATAAGGGTACCGGTCGTTAATTTACCAAGATGAATCAGTACCGTAATGAGACATTCGAGTTGTGTCGCTCCAAGGGGTGGGACAAAGCCCCAGTGAGCACAGTCTGGCTCTTGTTCACAGAGGAGATTGGTGAACTCGCGTCAGCCATACGTCAGTACCAGCGTCATTTCAGGAAAACAGGACTCAAAAAGGATCGAGGAACGGATGTGTCGACTGAGATGGGTGACGTGTTTTCATACCTTTTTCAATTGGCACACATGTTGAACATAGACCTGGATGAGATGTGGGAAAAACACAAGGTGAAGGTTCAGGAGAGGCGGTACGCCGCGGCCCTCCCGGAGCAGCAGACAGACAAGTCCACGGACTTGGCGTAATAAAATCTAAGTCAACACTAGATAATGACGAGCCTGCTCCTGAATGACGACATGAGCATGAATCGTATCAACCCGTACACCGCGACTCAGACGTTCGGCATTTCGTACAACGGTGGGTACAAAGGTGTTCTTCCACCTGACCCAGAGAGACCCGAGTCCCCTGCGATGCTCGAGTTTAATCCCAGAGTGGGGGTTCCTACTGAACATTTCAATCCCTTGACACTCGATGACGCAGGAAACATGTACCTCAAGACGGGTGGAACTCACCCAGCCACGTCGTTTCTTTATCCAGCACGCAAGTACCAGTTCGACGACGGGTCTACCACGTTCGGGCGCGAGATTATCATAGGCGACGCCAAAAACTACGTTTCCCCAGCAGACTTCCCAGACGACATAAAGACTGGTCGGACCCTGCTTCTCGGTGCGATGATTCTGCTGCTTATTCTGCTGGCTTTCCGTAAGGGACTCAAATTTTAATGGGCACTACGTGCCCATTAATTCAGCTGGACAAGTCGCTTCGCGACTTGGACTCGGGGACTCAAATTTTGAGAATCTTCGACGACACCACGACAGGGTTTGCGTTTGACAGTTTTTCGAGTTCGATCGCCTTTTTAGCCGAGAGTTCAGGACATGCGTGAACCTCGAGCTGAATACACCCTGAACAAAATTTTCCGGTACATAATTTGCACGGCATCACCAAACGCTGACGCCGTGCACATTTCGTGCACTTTCCAGTCTCCATGATACATACTTGTCTCGCTACTCTAAGTGAATTCCATACTTGACGCACTTCTTGTATGAAAGGTACAGGTCGCGTTTCATGAGCTTTTCCAGTTTTTCCTCTGGGAGATTTGTCTCACGGAGGTAGATGCGTTTCATGTGTCGCATTAGTTTGTCACAGTTGTACATCTCGTCCTTCATGTTTTCGTACTTGCCCCAGAATTCTGATCCGAGTTGGTGAATCAACAGGTAGGCGTTCCGACTGACGATACGCGAGTCGCCACCCAAAAAGATGAACGTCGCTGCTGACGCACACATTCCTTCGGCGATGGTGACCACGCGGGACTTACACGACCGAAGAAAATCCATGGCAGCCATACCTGCGTGCAGGTCACCGCCATCACTGTGAATGTGTACACGGACTATCGTTTCGTAATAGTCACGTTCAATCTTCTTGACTGCGGCACACAACTCGGCAACCGATTCGACTGAAACGTCACAGTAGAAGAACACGTCGGGTCCCTCCACCTTGACGTACTCGAGCTTCGAGCATTCATCGTGTTCCATTACTTTTTACATATTCTGTTCGTTTTAGTAGTGGTGTCCAAACAACATCGATGCAGATGGGGGAGGTGGTACCTGTGGTGGTGGCTGATGATGCAATGCCCATAAATGTGGATATGGGTGACCAGCCGGTGGAGCGGGTGGAGCAGGTGGAGCACCGTTGATACGTCCCCGACGAGTTCTTTTACTCACCTGTCGTCTTTCTACAACTCCCCGGGTGAATGGATTATTCATTACGCGTTGACGCGGGCCCATGTGTTGTAGTTGAGCGTTGACAGCTTGTTCAGCGGCGTTATGCGTCGAGTTTTGTGGCAGAGTCAAGCCCATCGATCGAGCCATGGTTTTGGGATTATAATACTTGTAATGCATTGTACTCCCGGCTTTCCATTCAATTCTGTAAAATCTAGGCTGAAGATTAGTATACAATATAGCATCTTTCATTCTTTCACTGAAATTACGGAACGCACCCACGAGACGAGTAGCTGCAGTTCTCTGAGTTGCAGCTGCAGTTCTCCGACTTGTTCTTGCGCGAGCAGCACGCTGAATGACAGTAGCAGCGCGTCTTCTCCGTAACGCGTTGGCTGCTAAAGCTCGTACCGCATTTGGTCCGCTTCTTCTAGCCTCAGCTGCTCTTGCTAGCACATTTCTACGGCGGGCCGCAGGGGTGTTGTTTCGGCGGGCCGCGGGGGCGTTGTTTCGGCGGGCCGCGGGGGCGTTGTTTCGGCGGGCCGCGGGGGCGTTGACCATGTTTTCATTTGGTTTTGAAGAGATTGCTTCATAACCTCTTATGATCCGATTGAGATGGTTCATATTTATTTCTTGGTATGCACCACGATTCAGCGCAGCATTCACCTGATTAAAGTAAGTTCCTATCGATGAGTTATGTCCTATGTTGTGTCTGAAATTCGCGTTTTGTGATCGACCGTGTATATATCTACGAGCATTTTTGAGACTTTCATGTCGGGAATTTCGACGAAGCTTCTGTAACAAACTACGAATTGTTACAAGCTTAGTATAAGTACTATTTCTTGGCATGTTACTTTATCCTGAGAAAAAAACTTAAAGACACCCGGCGTTTATAAAATGCGCCAATAGTATAACAGTCAGTACACTGGTCTTATGAGCCGGTAACCCGGGGGCGGCACCCGGTTGGCGCACTTTTTACAACCACAATGCTCACATGTGCTATCAGGTGTAATGAGCGACTTGTACATCGACTGAAACAAGTTGCGGAATTTCGATTCCATCACATCCTTATAAATATCTTCTGGAGTCCCACTTACCGTGGCGGTTGTTTTACGTCGTTTTTCAAGGGCGTTTTTCTTCTTGAGCACGAGGCTTTTCTCCATATATTGTGATGTTGTGTGGTTTTTAAACCGCGGTTTGTCTCGCCCATACGTTCTTGTACCTTCTGTTCATCCCAGCATGTACAAGGTTGTCCCATGTATAAGCCCCCCGTGTGTTGAGACCCAGATTAATCATCGCAGACCCGATGTTGTCTGCGTTGTTTGAATTGACATTGAGGCGACGCTTTGACGTGTTCTTTTTCGCCTTTGGTTTGGCGGGACCCGCACGGGGTGCTTTGGGCTTTGCGGCTGGACGCGGTGGGCTCAGGCGTTTCGGAACGTTGAATGTAATCTTCTTCGGAGGGTTCCATGCCGGTACATGAACCGTCACACCAGTCACGGCATTCTCCTTTGTGTGCGCCACCGTGGGCACCTTTGGAATTTCGGCGTTGATCCATCCCTGCATCGCCTCACGCACCCTTTTCTGTGTCGGATACTTGCCTTTGTTGTTCACGCGAAGTGCAACGTTCAATAGTGTGTTCTTGTACGCGTTACGTTTGTTCATCGGAAGCCAGTTTGGTACGGTCATCTTCGCCTTGTAATTCGCCTCGATGAGATTCCGACGCGCCTTGACAACCGCCTCCTTTGCAAACGTCTTTATCGTGCGGTTCACCTTCGTACCGACGGGCAGCTTACCTATACGGGTCAAGAGTCTGTTGGCGTTTTCGTTCTTGTAATAGTTTCCGACGAGCGTGCGGTACGCATTCTTGTACCCCTGGTTACGCACGGTCGCCTCCAGGTTTGCGGCAAAGTTTGCCATGTTATTGCTGTTCGAAGAAGCAGCAGACGACGCTGTCGACGGCGTCGCCGGTCGCAGAGAATTCTTGTACAGCATCAACGCCCAGTATTTCTTGTTTCGTGGCTGCAGGTTGTACGCCCCGTGGTAAGAAGGGTCCAAAAACGCCTTGGCGATACGATTCTGATTTGCAGCTGGAATAGTGGACCAGTTTCGCGTCGTTCTCTTTGTACCAACCGTCTTTTCGACGCGTTCGTTGTTGAGAAGTCTGTACTTTGTGCCGTTCAGGTTGACGTTGTAATTTCTCGATACCGTAGAACCAGTCTTACCCTGGATCCACCCGATAATCTCTGCAGGCTTCATCTTGGCATTCACCTGTGCGATGTTCATGTTCCGTGCGATGGCCACGAGTTCAGGGACGGTCAGACGACCAGCCTGTCTCCCGTTGATGCGAAGAACGCCGTTCAGACCCATAGTGACGTTGTGTTTTGGCTTGACATTCACGGCAACATTTGCCGCAATCTTGAAAATGGTACGAACCGTCGCAGGGATGTTCCGACCCGCCTTGGTGTACGCTGCAATGACAGTCTTACGTCCAGACTCGATACCCTTGGGAATGGCGAACCAGTACGGCTGCTGACCAGCACCTGGGCGTACGTAGAATCCATTCTTCGTGGCGTTCCAGCTCGGTGCACGACGGTTCGCATGCGCAGCCACCGTCTTTTTCTTTGGACTTTCGAGTGCAACACCCGCCGATGCAAAGGCGTCCAGAGTCACCTTTGGAATTGGTTGGCCGACGTTCTTGAACGCCTTGACCACCTTGGGTGCCACTGCACGAAGGTTCATAGGACCGAGGTTCACAACACCGGCATTGGTATTCCGACGCATGAATCTGTATGGATACATGCGTGGTTTGCCGTTCGTTCCAGGTCGAATGTAAAACCCGGCGTACGGTTTACGAAGGCTGTTCCATGTGCCTGCGAGTGGGTACCGCTCCGCGAGCTTCGACGCATTCTTCTTTCCAGCGACGGGTCGACGCAACGCCGGTGTTTTCTCAGTCGCAATGGCGTTCTTGGTCAGACCGAACTGCTTAAAGAGCTTCACAGGCTCACTGATTTCTTTTGGGTTTTTGATACCTGTAAACAAGACGGTTCCGTTCTCGAAAAACTGGTAGGTCCATGGCGGGTTCTTCAGTTTGAGAATCACTGCCGGAACTGCCTTGACTTCGGGTTGATACTTGACTGTATGTTCCATTGGTAATTTCCGAAGCTCGTCATCGAGACCCAGTAGATCGAACGGTTTGTTGATGTAAAAAACACCATCCACCTTGCGATACTCGGGCGTTGCGCGAACCAGGTTTTTGGCGGTCCACCCATTCTTTGCAATGGCGAGATATGCCGCCTCTGGATTTCCTGACCCGAGGACCGTGATCACACCCTTTGTGATGACAACCGTCTGTGGTCCTCGTTTCGCAGTGACACGTGTAACACCCGTAGAACTTCCGATCCATTTTCCGTCGGCGTAACGTATCGATGCTTTTTGGCCAGCCCCTTTGAACCCAGTCACCTCCGTAAACCCGCGCGGCGCACCTGCAAACACCGCACCCATGTCGACGGGAAACTTGACGATTGAGATTGTTGACACGACGTGTGGTTTTGAAATTTTCCATGTCCCCTGATTGTTCGTAAAGACGCGCTTCGCGCGCCATAATCGCTGGATTCGCTCCACCATACCAGTGGTCTATATTTTTTTCACAACCGCCTTGAGTATCTTCTTCTTGACGGCTGGTTTGGTTGCAAACTGTGAAAATACGTTGTCGAGGTCTTCTCTGACCACCTTTTTCTTCTTGTGAGTCTTTTTAGGGGCGGGTTTAGGTGGCACGACGTAATGATTCTTTCGACGAAGCTCATCAATCTCCTCGTCTGACGCACCGCGTCGCCGATTCCACGACACAATGTCCTCGACGAGCATGATGGGCACGTACGCTTTCGGCTTCAGTGGGGGATACGGAACCACATGACGCAGCTTGTAGACGATGCTGTTTTCGACTGGGGCATACGTGAGCATCGACGGGTCCACTGGGAACACGAGCTTCGGAAGCGGTCGTTTGTGCATTAAAGTCAAGGAGCTTTTTGTTTTTAGAAATGGATTCCGTACTCGCCAACTCTGTTCTGATTGAAAACTCTCTTCGCGAGCTCATCGGTCTAAGGATCACGATGACCGTCGCCGAGACCAAGAAGCGTACCGTGTACCGTGAGGGACTCGTGTACGCCTACGACTCTGACACGTGGTTCGTCTACGACGACAACTCGGGCGAGACGTTCGAGGTGACGTTTGAGGATTTTATCACGAATAAAATTTTCGTACACCTAGAATAGAAAGATGGATGAATGCCCGGTGTGTCTCGAACCCCTGATGGGAACGGTGGTTCATCTCGGGTGCTGTAAAAAACAAGTTCACATACAGTGCTACGTGACGAGGTGTCCCATGTGTCGCGCCGAGCTCCCAAGTCCTCCTTTATCAGAGCGACATGTGATCGTTCCCGTTCCTGTGTTCCCCCCGCCGCAGCAGACACAACAGACGCGCGCACAAAAGTTGGTATCAACAGGTTTATTCTTCATTACACTTGGAATCACTTCACTCATAATCTTCCACCCTTACTGAGAGCCCTTTCCGCCGGCGGTGACCATGGTCACCTTTAATCCTCCTCCTCGTCGTCCTCGTACTCCTGAGTCCGCACGATGTTCGCCAGCCGTTCCCGCAGAGTACGAGGAGGGGACAGCACCGTCTCAAACTCCTCCTCGTCGTCCGTGTCCGCCATCGCCGATCCGTGAGACTGGCACAACTCACAGTCCTCGTGGGTCTCCTCGTCCAGTTCGTGAGTGTGCTTCGGCTGCTCCGTCTTCTTCACCTTCTTGGGCTTGCGCACCGGCTTGATCTCCTCGTCCTCAGAGTCCTCCTCGTCGCGGGGAGGTTTCACCGGACCCGTCGCCGGGCCGCGAGGGACCCGGGGAGGAGCTGCCGGCTTACTCGCCGCCTTGAGGTGGACCCGGCACATACACTCACCGTCAACCGCCTTGAGAGTACACTTCTTGCCCTTTGCCGTCGTCGAAGTGCACTTGGTCGTCGTAGTCGCCGCCGCCGGCTCAGGATTCACAGACACCTTGGCGGCCCGCTTCTTCTTGGGAGCAGCTTTGGTCTCCTTTGCTGGGGTAACATCCACCGGGAGGTACTTGGACACAAGCTCGTCAATGTCAAGGTTTTCACCGTCTGCCACACGAGTCAAGACAGCCACAATCTCACGGCGGAGGATCTCGTCAAACATCTGAGCAAAGGAAGAGGAAGCCATTTCGATGGTTGTTTTGGGTTGAAGTTTTCTAGTTTTTCGTCTCTAAGCGAGCTCATCACACGTTTTTTGGTCTGGACAATCGTATGCAAACTTCCACGCAAAACCACCTGCGGTTTTTTTCCATTTTTCACCCTTGCAAACGGCGTGAATGTTCTTGTAATTAATATCAGTTTGTCGCCCAGCCTCCATACTCGATGGAAACCTTGCTATCTCGACACCATCTTTAAACTGCACTACATCAACTCCACGTTTGGGGTTCGGTTTACCACGTCTAGTATCACCACCTTTTTTACCACGACTTGCTCTTTGTTCGGGTGTTTCCGCATCACAATATGCCTGCCTACTTGCGCTCATTCGCAATTTCGTTTCATCACTGTTTTTGAAACCAGGAGGTCGGTGGTTGCCCTTTCCAGCCTTTGATGCCTTAATTCTCGCCAGGGTATCTGGGTGATGGCGCCACCCCCTTTCACCACCCTCTGTTAAATTGTACCCATTAGGTCTTATGGTATTGTATTTTTTGATATACTCTTTTTCATAATCACCCATGTCATCGTCGAAGCATATGATGAGAATTTCCCATGTAAATGCATCTTCTCCATATTTTTTCAGTGCATTATGGAAATACATATTATCACTTGTTTCATTCATATGCACATTCCACCTTTTTTCATAGTCTATTGAAAGACCTATATAAGACATACCCGTATCTTTATGGGTAATTTTGTATATATAACCCATCCATATTTCACGTTGCGTTTTTTTAACTGGAGCCATGACGGACAGTTCAAAAAACGCTCCCGGCAGGTTTCGAACCTGCGACTTTGAGGTCTATGTTTAGACACCTTTCCTAACAGCCTCACACTCTACCAACTGAGTTACAGGAGCACGGATGGCCAGTCCTAGGGGATAGATGCAGTTCTATCCCCCTTCTATCTAACTTTTTTAGCCTTTAGTCTGACTTGGGTGATTCGAACACCCGACCGGCGGAGCTACAATCCGACGCGCTACCACTGCGCCAAAGTCAGATGAATAGTTTAATGACGTGTTCAGGTCAACCAAGGTCCCAGTGTGATTCGAACACACATTATCAGAGTCAGAATCTGATGTACTGACCATTATACTATGGGACCGTTTGACCCTGGTGGGGGTCGAACCCACAGTCTCGGGATGGCACCAATTGAAAACGCGTTTTCAATTAGAAGTCCCACGCGATATCCAATTTCGCCACAGGGCCATTTGCGCACACCGGGAATCGAACCCGGGCTTGAACCTTGGAAGGGTGCTGTTCTACCACTATACCATATGCGCTGCCCCAGGGGTGGATCGAACACCCGGTCTCCTGCTTACAAAACAAACGCTTTACCACTAAGCTACTGGGGCGCTTCTACTAGTACGTAGTGAAAAAACTTTAAGCCATTCTGACGCACTACTATTTCAGATAAAAGTAGAGGGAGGTATTAGTTAATACCAAACCACATAGTGTTATCGTGCTCGGTATTTTCAGCGCAATAACATATTCTATTATTGTTATGAGCAACCTCTTGTATATATTTAGCATTGAAAATTTAACGGGACTGATTTTAGAAATTAAGTTAAAAGCTACTACACTATTATAATAGTATCCGACAGAAGACAGTAATAAATAGCAACCATGTATCGGTTCAATGTATACTAACGTTTTCAATAAAACTGGAACACAAATTATTAAAGATCCTAAATTAGTGAGTACGTATAACACTTCACCTTGATATCCGAATTTATCAACAAAATATTTTTTCGCTACGATTATTTTTAAAATATGGAACACATTAGATAATGTACAAAATAAGGCCCCGAGATTCGAATATGTCATATCAGACATATTACACATAACTATACCAATGACTATTGGAAAAACGAGTGATATCTTATAAATTTCATATTTTTGATGAAATAATAAATACATGATAACCATTGTGATCAGAGGTTCTGATGATTTGATTATGTTTACTGACGATATACTCATACAACTCGTTGCCATGTTACCAAAATGATTGCCTAAAAATTGTCCAAAACCTAATAGACCAATGCAACCAACATACATTGGAATTTCTTGAGGCAACGGTTTTGATATAACTGGGTTCGAATTATTTGTGATATGTAACAGACTCGCGCATGCAAGTTGGGTTGTTGTGACGAGTGTAGCGTCAAGATAATTTAACGCATGTTTATTATAAACATTATAAACCATTGTCCATCCGTACCATTTTACTGTGTCTTTTATGACTTCATTGAGTTGACTCTTGGTAACAATTCTTGTTTTTTTATGTACATGTCGTTGTTTTAACACTGGTCTCAAGTGTAAAGGTAAACATTGGGGGGTACATGTTTTCATACTTGAACCTAAAGATAAATCTTTAGGTTCAAGTATGGCTCGCAAGTATGACACGTTTGGTGAAGTCGTACCAGATGAAGATGTGTATTCAGCATTCAATAAGTTCATTTTTTCAAATGACGTCAGAGTAATTGGAAAGTTGATTCAGAGATATAATTTTTTCAAGCGAGTAAAAGACCTTCCGGGTGACATTGTTGAACTTGGTGTTTTTAAAGGTTCAGGCATGGCGTCATGGTCTAAGTTTATCGAACTTGAGTGTACATATAGTAATAAGAAAGTGATCGGATTTGATTTGTTCGATGTCGGAAACTCTGCAATGAATGAGTTTGAAAACGGCACTGCGATGAAAGCCGTATATGATCGCGTTCAACCGAGTGATCTTAGTTTAGAAAGTGTAAAACAAAATCTCGATAACATGTGTTTAACATTGAACAGAAATATCCTTGTAAAAGGTGACATAGTGCATACGACAAAACAATTCAGAATCAATAACCCAGGGCTAAGAATATCTTTACTCTACATAGATGTTGATCTATGTGAACCTACATACGCGGGTTTGAAAAATTTATGGGACAAGATAATTCCCGGTGGTATCATCGTATTTGATGAATATGAATATCATAAATTTGACGAGTCTAATGGTGTTGATAAATTCCTGAAAGAGTTTGATATAAAATATAAAATAGTATCAACAGGTGCACTCGGTCCCACTGCGTATATGATAAAAGAATAAATACTTCATTAAATACAATGAAGTTCTATATAGGTCCCATGTCTAAAAATGTAGTAGACTCTGTGATTGAATTTTCAGCCGGTGAACACATGGTGTTTATACCTTCGCGTCGTCAAATTGAATGGAACGGTGGTTACGTAAACAATTGGACGACGAAAGAGTTTGTGAGATATGTAAAATCTAAAAATCCCAACATACTTATTGAACGCGATCATGGAGGTCCAGGACAAGGAACTATCGATGACGATGGAATAGAATCTATGAAACACGATGCCCGTTATATGGATATAATTCATATTGACCCTTGGAAAAAATATCCTCAGTTTGAGGATGGTCTCCAGTGGACGATTGATCTTATAACCATGTGTTATGAAATAAACCCTGAAATTGTATATGAAATCGCAACAGAAGAAGGTATTCGCAAATTCGAAGTTGATGAACTCGATCGTTTAGTGAATGAACTCAAGACGAGACTTGATTCTCATGTTTTTTCTAAAATTAAATATCTTGTCATTCAATGTGGAACACGGTTAACCGAAAAATCTAACACAGGAGTATTTGACGAACAAAGGCTTCGATCGATGATCGAGCTGGCAAAAAAACACAACCTTATTGCGAAGGAGCATAACGGGGATTGGATCTCAAATGAAGTTGTTCAATCCAAGAGCAAGTATGGACTCGAGTGTATAAATATTGCTCCGGAGTTTGGAGAAATCGAGACTCGGGTGATTTTAGACAGAATAAAAAATGATGAAATTTTGTTTGAAAAGTTTTTCAATATATGTTACTGTTCGAAGAAATGGGAAAAGTGGGTCACACAAACATTCAAGCCGTTGGAGAACAAAGAGCAGGTCATTCTCATAGCAGGACATTACGTGTTCACAGACCCGGAATTTATCATCATGAAAAATAAGCTACTAAACATAGACTCTGAAATTCGCTGCAGAATTATTGATAAACTTAAAACATTGAAATAAGTATACATAAGATGAGAACGGTACTTATCACGACGAGTGGAATTGGGAGCCGTCTAGGAGAATACACAAACTATACAAACAAGTCATTGATTCGAGTTGGAGATAAATTCGCAATTTGTCACATTATTGACAAATTTGATCCAACAACTACTCGGTTTGTCATAACTTTAGGATATCATGGAAACCTTGTACGTGAGTTTCTCGATTTAGCATATATGAACATCAAGTTTACTTATGTAATGGTAGATAAATTTCACGGTGAAGGGTCGAGTTTGGGATATTCACTTTTACAGGCGAGGTCCGAACTACAATGCCCTTTCACGTTCTTTTGCTGTGATTCAATTATATTAGATGATATCCCTGAACCAGGAGCCGTCAATGTCATGTATGTAGCAGAATCTAAAGACGCATCATCCTATTCAACTATCAATATCAACGGATCTTCGATATTAAAAATCAATTCTAAAGGTGAGAAAGTTTTCGACTATGCATATACGGGTGTTTCGCATATTCATGATTTTAAACACTATTGGTCTGTGCTTCAAAAGATTTATGATTCTAACCCACTAGATAATACTCTCAGTGACATTGAAGTTTTGAAACAACTTCATATGGATTATAAAGTATTGTCAAAATGGTTTGATATAGGTAATGTTAACTCATACACCACCGCTCATAACAATTTTACATGTAAGTATAATGTACTCTACAAGAAAGAAGAGTCTATATGTTTCTTAGAGGACAAGGTGATTAAATTTTTCAGTAACGAAAAGAAGAATTGTGACAGAGTTGAACGCGCCAAGTCACTTGGGTCTATAGTTCCTCGAATTTTAGGAAATAGTCTACATTTTTTTGCAATGGAGCTTATAGATGGATGTGTGCTTTCTGAACATTACGTTCACGGGGAAGTCTACAATGTCTTGAAATGGGCTCAAAAAAACCTATGGATTGATGAAAATGTCAACCCGGTAAACAGTCTCACGTGTAACGCATTTTATATGTCGAAAACCTATGTTCGTATACGTGAATTAAATATCAGTAATGAAATTAATAGTATTAATGGTGTTGAAACTCAATTTATACACGATTTGTTGAAACGTGTTGACTGGGAAGATATGTGCACTGATAAACTGTTCAAGTTTCATGGTGATTTCATAATGGATAACATTATCAAAACACATGATTCTTACAAGTTAATTGATTGGCGTCAGGACTTTGGCGGAAATGTATCACATGGTGATATGTATTACGATTTAGCTAAGTTTAGACATAATATTATATTCAATCACCTTAATATAGAATCCGGTTTATTCACTCTCAGGTTCGAACCCAATAACGTAATTGTTGATCTTAAATGCAATTACTTTCTCGTGAAACAACTAGAGGATTTTGACAGATTCGTTGTAGAGAATAATTTGAACCTAAAAAAAATAAAGATTCTCACATCGTTGATATGGTTGAACATGGCGCCACTCCACGAGTTTAACATTTCGTTTTTTTTGTTTTATTTTGGAAAGTATAATTTACACCTTGAGTTAAACTCTCCCGTAGTTGTCTTGTAACCGAACAACATCCCATAATTCATTCGTGGATGACTCGAAGTATGTACAGTCTTCTAACCCCTCCATTTTATGAATTACGTATGGTTTGATTGTTATGTGTTGCCCCTCTTCAAGTTGCATCTTTTCTAAATTATCAAGCGTCGTTCCAATGTATATAGTAAGTTTTCCCTTGTGTACCACGATAGTTTCAGTTTTTAACTCGTGGTATTGAAGACTACACGAATGACCTTTCTTCATAAATAATTTTTTAACGACATAATTGGCGTTATGTTCCACAAGTTCTTCGTATCCCCATGGCTTTTCTATGCGTGTCTCTGTAAATCTTTCATCCTTCGCGATGTCTATATGAGAAAGTCCAGAGTTTCTCACTATATTCACTGCACGTGCAGTATTGTCAATACCGTTAGGTTTTTTATCATTGATAAGAATCCTTTCACCGTTTGTTATACCCATTATAAGTTGATCATACATTATACCGAGACTCGTGAGTTGCTCCTCTGTTCGTTCACGTGATGATTCCTTTCGTCCAGTGATTAATATGATTTTGTAGTTTAGTTTCTCCCATTCCTTTATAGATTCGATAGCATTGGGAAGGAGTTCAGCCGGCGACTTTAAGTTTTTAATAATGTCTCCCTGGTGTTTAAAGAGTGTACCGTCTATATCACAAAATATAGTCTTTGGAATCTCCATTTTATTTATAAAGACTATAGTCTTTATAAATAAAATGCAACGAACAACATGTTGTGTATGTGTGGACGATTCAACACTCGTTGAGAAATTCGTATTACCAAAACTTCCTGTGACATACTCGTCTCCATCAACTCCTCTTGATGGTGACATAACAATCGATGCAAAATGGGGTGGTTGTGCCCGATGTGGCTCGCTTCAACTTATGACTTTAATCGACCCAAATATACTTTATTCTACTCCGCATAATGATACAACCATAAGTCCTATGTGGATAAAACATCACTCGGAATTTGCAAGTTTCATATCACATGGTATCGACGAAACTCGAAAAATAACAGAAATTGGGGGAGCATCAGGAAGTCTCGCTCTTCTTTTGAATGATAAAGTGAGCGAATACACTATTATGGATATTTCGGAACAAGATCTCAAAATTAATGTTAAATTTTTAAAAGGAAATTGTGAAACATATGATTTTAACGAGGAAGACACGCTCGTTTTATCTCACGTTCTGGAACATTTGTACGAACCATTTAGTTTTATAAAAAATTGTGCCAAAAATAAAGTTCGTGACATTTTTATTTCAAATCCCGCGATGAGCGTAGACTCTGTGATACTACCTGTAGACATAGAACATACATATTTTGCAGATGATATTGATGTTCAAAATATGTTTGAACGAAATAATTATACACTCGTACAAAAAAAGGCTTTTGGAAATCATTCATTCTTTGCACACTTTAAATACGGTTTTACCACGACTCCAGTAAATAACTTACGACCTGGTCGAGACGACGTGATTGTTAAATCTTTTTTGAACCGCAAACTGAATTTGGAAAATGTAAAGCTCGAAGGTGACGTGTTTATAGCACCTGCAGGGCAATTTGGGCAAATTTTTTACTATTATTCAAAATATGATAAAATACTGGGTTATTTAGATAACGATAAGAATAAACAAGGACAGCGGGTTTATGGCACACCGTACTACACATATTCATTTGAACACCTTAAAACTGTACAGAATCCACGGGTCGTATTGTACATGCGTCATTATTGTAACGAAATAATCAAACAAATTATGAATATAAACCCTGCTACCAAAATAATAACATGCTAAATAACATTTTTATAAAGTTCGATCATTTTTTCTTCCCAATCTTGTTTAATATCAGATGGACAATCCCACGAATATCCACGAATATTCGGAGGTTTGAATCTCCAACGCAAAAGTTTTTCCGTTAGTTTTATAGAAGTCAAAGGAAGTTCGAGGTGAGGAAATTCAGCTTCAGGGTCTACGCGCATATTCACATGCGCATAACCATCGAAATGCCTGCATGTTTCTCGCAACGGAATATACAATGGATATTTTTCAATACTAAAAGGAAGACAATCCATCATACCTGGCTTCCACAGAGGGGCTTCTGGCCATTGATTTTCAAGTAAGATATGCCTGAGAAGAGGAAGACTAAATATAAAAAGAGGGTCTTTGTGCTGACAAAACATTTTAAGATAGCCTCCTATCATTTCAGCATTGTGTACACCTGCCTCCCTGATAAATTCGGGCCAATGACTCGGAGCAAGAGCCTTGAAAGGTAGAGGATCTTTTTTCATTAATTCTATACCTTCGTGAAGAAGATCTGTACTGAAATCTACAAATGGGTGATCGTGATTTTGTAAAAAAAATACAAATTTATCCTCAGGTATTTGTGAAATGACAGGGACCCAGTCGATTTGTTTTTCGATACGTCTATTTTCAAGTAATGCGATATGTTCACCAAACAGTTGTTTACAATAAGAACTTAAGTCATCCCATTTATTAGTATAGTTGGTATCGAGTTTTATGAATAGGTAAACTTTATCAAATTTGATACGAGAGTATGTTTCAAGAGTAGTCCTGAATATATCAAGAGAATCATATCGTCTGGCTCCAAAAACGGCTGCTGAATGCGGAAGTCTGATATCTGTAATGAAAACAGATATTATGAGATCCATCATATTGATCACTGTAAGTTTTTTAATAATGAATTTTTTACGCAAGCTTAAAAATAACCGTTGATATTATTAAAATGGATTTAATAAATGTTGATACTGTATATCTTCACGGTCCACATAGACCAGAACGTAAAGAACACATGGAAAAGACATTATTTGATCTAAATGCTGAATGTCATGTCGGTGTAAGTGATCAAGGAAAAAAGAGTGGCGTTATTGGTATGATTGCAATACTAAAAAAAAGACTTTCAGAACCTTTCAAACCTTTTTTATTACTGGAAGATGACTGTAGCAGAACAAAATGGTTTAGGTACACAATACCTATTCCAGATGAAGCAGATGCTATTTATGTCGGACTGAGTACATACGGCATTCATCCTTTTATTCCACAGGGAATTCAAAATTTAGTTTCATGGACACACGTTTCTAATGAGCCTGAACTTGTGAGACTGGAAAACATGTTGTCGACTCATGCTATTATTTTCATGTCACAACGCTGGACAGAAATGTGTCTTGAGTGTTTTGAAAAGACACTCGAGCGTGTACCAGGTTCTGGCGACTACGATTATGATATTTTACTATGTAGAAACTTGCCTATATTTAATGTATACGCCTTACGGAAACCGTTATTCTATCAGGACATCACCATGGGTGGTCATGAAGATGCGACATATATAGAGTTTAAATGATATAAAAAATTAATGGGTCGCGTTGTGACAACCATGACCGTCATCCCGACTCGGGAAGATTCCATCCTAGAGACTGTCAAGAGCATTCAGTCGGGTACATTGAAACCAGATGCCATGTACGTCAACATTCCCCGTGCGTACATCCGGTTCAAGCAACCACTCGACCCCAACCTTAAACAAAAACTCCGTGAACTCGGTGTGACGGTGAATGAAATCGAACACGACCGAGCGTGTCTGAACAAGATTCTTCCAATTCTAGAACACGAACGTGACCCGGAGACGCTCGTCGTGACACTCGATGATGACATGACGTATACACCGCGTTTCATCGAAGGGTTGTACGAGGGGTGGAAGCAATTCGGTGACGTGGTCGGTTACAGTGGTATGTACTACCCAGAGACTGTACTTGAACGCACGGGACAACTTCGCTATGGAATCGTGTGGGGTCACGGAAACAAGGCTGACATTCTCGAGAATGGTTTCGGTACGATGTTTCAGCTGAAACATTTGAAAGGGTTTCCAGATTTGCCTCCTTTGACGGAGACGGTTGACCCCGTGATGTACATCAGCGACGATTACATCATGGGGAGATTTTTCGACTCGGTACCTGTTCCGAAACGCGTCATTTGTTACCCATGGATAGGGCGCGTCGGTGATGATTGGTCTTCGATGTGCAAGGAGAATGAAAACGCAAAGACTTTTGCACTCGCTGCTTCGCGTAACTCACTGGCAGATTATATTCGTGCAGGGCAATTGTTTCAAATCACGGGGTATATGCGCGCAGGGCAATTATTCAACCCGTATCTCAGTGAGCATGGTAATCTCCTGGTCAAGTGAGACGTCATTGATGTTTGCGAAAAGCGCCTTGGACTTGAGCAAACGCCGAAGCTCATCCACGTGCAAAAATTTGAAGAACCGCTTCTTCATGCTCATGTTCATGAACGGCATCTTACGATCCCAGAGCGCCTGACACACCGGCCATGTGACGCACCGTAGCTCGTACAGCTCCGCCTCTTGGGCGTCGAGGCGAGGTAGGATGTTCTCACGCAAAAGGCGTGAGATATCTTCCACGTTTGACATCTAGAACTAAAATAGCCCTTTATTTCTAGATGGAAAAGGTGGTTTGGGACACCATGATAGCCCCTGGGT